>Ga0207752_1000154_pt1 | contig 31679 bp, 30 predicted proteins | sample Pon2CUnioCityCA_6_FD_187272 | JGI IMG/M metagenome (GOLD analysis project Ga0207752, IMG submission 187272) | Marine sediment microbial community from Union City, CA, USA - Pond 2C Sediment 2 (SPAdes) | ecosystem: Environmental > Aquatic > Marine > Intertidal zone > Salt pond sediment ... | reverse complement strand
GATACGGTCATCCTTACGCTGGGCTTTAAGGCCGACCTGGGACCAATCCGTGAATGGGGTCTTGAGACGATCGGGCGCCGTTATATCGGTGTCGACAACACGATGGAGACCAACCTTCCGGGTGTATTCGCCGCAGGTGATGTCGCTTTGCAAGAGGACCTGGATCCGCTCAATCTAATCGTCGTCGGCTATGGACAGGTCACGATCGCGGTAAATTACGCATACGCCAAGATCAAACCCGGCGGTAAAGTCTTCCCGGGCCACTCCAGCGAAAAGATGGCAGACAAGTAAGATTCCTAATAAATGAAAAAGGCCGAACGCTCGGCCCTTTTTTGATTCTAGATTCGCCGATCAAACAGCAGTCTCTTCCAGGTCCTCTTCCTCAGCTTTCTCGGGAGGTCTTGCAGCCCCGCCCCGCTTGCGCGGCGGCCAGTAGAGGATCACACCCAGTAAGCTGACCAGCACACCGATCGCGAGCCCGATGACCTGCACCGGCCCAAAGGCGATGAAGGGCATGCGCTGCGCTCCAACGCCAATAAAATCGGCCAGTGAAGCCACGGCTGCAATGACATAGCCGGTGGCGATCAAGCGGATACCGATATCGGCGCGTAGCGAGGTGGACATGCCATTGCGCACCACCCGCACAGCTGCAAATGCACCCAGCAGCAGGATTGCCAGTCCGGTAAGCCATACCCCGATTTGAACGAATCCGACGACAGGGCTGCGGTCCATGCCGATCAGGCCGGGACGGACGCCAATAATGAAAATAAAGAACCCGATCAGCACAACCGTCATCCACCGGCGCGCCCGGCGAACCTGTTTTCGGGTCAGTGGGGTCATGTGGTCAGATGCTCCGGTAGTGAACGCTTCAAAACGCGTAACCAGTTGCCACCCAGGATCGCTTCGATATCCTGTTCGGTGTACCCGCGCGGGGCCAGCGCTTCGCCAATTAACCGTATGTCGGCGACGCTGTCAAGTCCGGATGGCACCTTCTCTAGTCCGAAACCCCCATCAAAATCGCTGCCGATACCGACGTGACGAGCGCTGCCCAGCTGCTGGCAGATCGTATCTATGCTGGTGGCGACGTCCAGAAGGTCGACGGCTTCCCGGCCGATTCCAGGCGTCCAATCATCCCTCAAGAAATGATTGGCTAAAACGATCCCCAGTACAGAATCCCTTTCGCCAATTCGATCGATCACCGAGTTGGTAACCAATCGTTCCGGTCTCTGTCGGTTAGGCGCCAGCTCGAGCGGGGCGGTATGCGAGATGATGACCTCCTCATCGTAAAGATCCAGCGCTTGCAGCGCCCCAAACTCGGTCAGGTGGCTGAGGTCCAGGATCATACCCAGTTTTTGCATCTCCTTCAGCAAGGCGCGCCCGTCTGCGGTCAGCGGTCCGGGCTCATCGGTGCCGCCAGCGTAGCGCGTTCCCGACCAGGATAGCCCCAGGATGCGCACACCCTTGTTATACCAATTGTGAAGATCCTCTTCGTCCCGGATAGCATCCGCGCCTTCCATCAGGAGCACCAGCCCAACCGGCCCCGGTTCATCTTCTCTGATCTCCCAGGATTCCAAAACCAAGTGAAGGTCATGCCTGCTCGTGATACTTGTAAACTGGTCTGGATTATCGTGAAACAGTCGCTGGTAATGCTCCCACTGAGCGCTGTACAAGCCAAAAGCCTGATCCTGATCTTCGTAGCAGAGCTTATCCCATTCGCCCTCTTTCCATCGTTCTGGAGCAGCGAACAGTGTGCTGAAGATGACCGCGACGCGGCCCTCGACCCACTCCGGCCATCCCAACATGGTATTTCCGTTCCAGGAAGGGATCTCTGTGCTGCCTTCGTAATAGCGCGTCTGCTCGACAGAGCGGCGGTAATCCCTTCCAAATGTCAGCGCGTTCCAGGCTAGGTCTTCATGCGCATCGACAACGATCATCCCAGGTGTACCTCATCGATCAGTTTGCTCCAGAAGGAATCGCGCTCGCCGGGCATGAACGCAAGATAGGGCGTCACGCGGTCGGCTAAACCAGAATAGCGTTCAAGCACTGCCGCGCCCATCTCCTCCGCCGGCACCACCAACGCGAAGGTCTGCAGCATCTCGTCGTCCACCAGCCCAGCCATCGAATCCCAATCCTGATTTCGCGCCAGCGCGGATAGCTCCTCGGCGCGCGCTTCCCAGCCGTGGATCGTGAGCACGCGACGGTAAGCCGGCGTGGAGGCGTAAAACGCGATTTGCGATCGGACAAAGTTAGCTTCCTCATCGTTGGTGACCATGAACGTCGACACCGATATTTGAACAGCCTCCGCATCCCTCTCGGCGCGCCCCGCGCCCTCGTGCAAGGCTGGCTTTACCACCTCGCGCAAATAGCGGGCGCTGTGCAGCGGATGCGCGTGCAGCCCATCTGAGACCTCGCCGCACAGGGCGATCATGCCCGGGTTCACGCCCGCCAGGTAGATCGGGATATCCGGCGCTTGGATCGGCCCCGGATTGAAGAACGGCGACATCAAAGTGAGTTTGTAATATTCACCCCGGAAATTTAGACGCTCACCGCTCTGCCAGGCTTGCCAGAACGCACGGATCGCCGCGACCATCTCACGCAGTTTGGCGATGGGCGAATCTGGCCAGTGCATGCCAAAACGTCGCTCAATGTGCGCCCGTACCTGCGTGCCGAGGCCCAACGTAAAACGGCCGTTTGAAGCCGCGGCGAGATCCCAGGCAGTGTAAGCCAGCGTCGCCGGGCTGCGGGCGAAAGCGATCGAAACGGCGGTGCCGACCTCAAGTTTTTGCGTCGCACCCACGATCAGCGCCAGCGGCAGGAAGGGATCATGCTGCGTCTCGCTGCTCCAGATCCCATCGAAACCAAGTTCCTCTGCGGCACGCCCAACGGCTGCGGCTTCCTTCAGCGCCACCGGGGGCAAGTTCGCGTCAATCTTCATGGGTCACTCGCTATCACTCTGCTCTCTGGATGCCGGCCTCGAAGGCCTCAATCTTCTGCCGCCACTGCGCTGGCACGGCGACCGATACTTCCTGCTCGTAGGAGTATGCTACCAGCACGGTCGCGGCTCGTGCGTAGAGCTGCTGCGTAGTGGGATTGCGCAAGGCGTACCCAAAGTGCATGCTCTTGTTCCCCAAGCGCTCGGCGCGCACACCGACCTCGAGCGGTCGACCGAAGTAAATCGGAGCGTGGTAGCTGCAAGACTGTTCTGCGAGGATAATCCCGATCTGGTCGAAATCTTCACCGCTCCACAACCCGAGCGCCTGAAGATAGCTTGCGCGCGCCTGCTCCAAGTAGGTGAAATAAACGGAGCTGTTGACGTGACGCTGTGCATCAACATCACGGTAGCGCACTTCGATAGGATGGTAGAAACGGAAGCGTTCGCCGCCTGTGTTCGAACCCGTACCGTCATGCTTTCCTTCAGACATTCTCGTCGCTGCTAGAAGATGCCGCGTAACAAGGGGCGCGACCAGGGGATCGCCACAATCGTCAGGGCGAGCGCGATCGTGTAGCCGATCGCCGCCAGCCGATGGCTGGCGACAGGATCCTCGAGCTTATCCGCCCTGGCGCCGACGATGTGAATGATTGCCAGCGAGACAACCATGATTGGTATGTGTTCAAATACAATGAAGCGCAGCTCCGGAACCTGCATCGCGTTGCTTATATTCGCCAGCGCAACCCGCACGTTGGGGCTGAGGATGGCGACGATCAACCCGACCAGAAACTGCACATCATAAGTAATCGAAAAAATCAGACCTGCTTGATCATCCGCTTTCGACCAGTCTTTCTTTCCAAGCCATCCCAGTAAAGCGCGCACAATGACATAAAGCGCGGCAAGCACGACCAGCCAGCGGAAGATATTGTGGGCTGTGAGAATCACGCGAAACAACATAGGCAATCTGCCTCCTCCCCATAGGTTATCAAATGTTAACGAATTACGGCGCTCAAAAGCCCTCTTGATTATACGCCCTCGTCACGCGACGGCTATAGCCCGATAGTTTGCTATCGCCAGGTCACATCGCCGTATAGATCTGCGGGCATATCCTGGCTGCGCATGCGCTCAAAAGCCTCTCGTTCGGCTCCTACACTTGTCGCCTCGCCATGACCGGGATAGAGCATGACATTATCCGGCCAGGTGAAAACCGTACGCGCAAGCGCGTCGAGAAGCTGCTGCAGCGCCTCGTGGGAACGGGTGTGTCCGGGGCCCCCCGGAAAAATGGCATCACCCACAATTGCACGTTCAAAGGGATCTTCTCGCAGCGCAAACGCGATGCTCCCCGGTGTGTGTCCTGGAATTTCGTGAATCTCCAGGTCCATAGACCCGATCGCGAGCATGGACCCGGCCGCGAGTATGTCGTCGAATTCAAGATCGAATTGTTCGGCGTCAAGCGCGTGACCGAAGACCGGAACGTTCAGCGCCATGCGCACTTCTGCAAGTGCGCCGACGTGGTCGTGATGACCATGCGTGATCAGAATTTTACTGATCGGCGCCCCATCGACCCATTTAATAATCCTCTCCGGTTCCGCACCTGGATCAACCAGCGCCGCCTCCCCATCGTCGCCTTCTTGCAGCAAATAGCAGTTTGACTGGAAAGAACCCACAGCCAGGCATGATAACTCCAGCATGAAGACCTCCTCATAGAGCGCCTTTTGAACTAATCATTCGTACGCACAAAACTCAACAACTCACGACTCACCGCTTCAGGCTCGTCGTGTTGGATCCAATGGGACGCTTCGGGGAAATGGACGATCCGTCCACGCCGGCACCACTTCAGGCTATCATCGGCGGCGCGCTTGTCCAGTGCAACATCGCGGTCGCCCCACAAAATCAGTGTGGGTATATTGATCTTGCCCGTGGTCAATGTGTTGCCCAGATTTCGGAAAGCTGCCCGGTACCATGCCAGCATCCCTTTGAGGGCGCCTTTTCGTGCCCATGCCTGCTCGTAGCGCTGCAGATCCCTGCGCGAAAATGTGTCAGGTTTTCCGCTCGAGCGCAGAATAACCCCCGGCCCGGCCAATGACAACAGCAGTTCCGGGATAAGAGGTGTCTGGAAAAACGCGATGTACCAGCTTTTGATGCGCTGCGCCCATGTTTCGCGCAACGCCTTGCGCAGCGCGGCGGGGTGCGGGACGTTGAGGATTCCCAACTTGCGCACTCGCGCGGGGTGGCGCGCTGCCGTCCACCAGGCTACCGCCGCGCCCCAATCGTGGCCGATCAGATCGACCTGCTCGCGATCGGCGGCGTCGATCAGCCCGATCACGTCGCCGACCAGAGCGTCCATGCGGTAATCCGCCACCTTCGATGGTTTCTCGCTCAGGTTGTAGCCGCGTTGATCGGGAATCCAAACCGCGTACCCCGCATCGGCAAATGCCCCGATTTGATTACGCCAGCCGTACCAGAATTCGGGGAACCCGTGCAGGAGCAGCACCAACGGGCCATCGTCCGGCCCTGCTTGAACGACATGCAGCGGGTTGTCCTGCACCTCGATCATCTTTGAGCGCAGGCTCGGGTGAATCTGCTCACGGTCCGCGGATGTGATCAAGTGGCATCCTTTCGACGATTGGCCTCATCCAACAGAAAGCTGTTCAGCGCTTCCCGGGCTGCGGGCAGCTTCTGAACGGCGGCCCAATCGACGTCCTCCGCACTCAGCTCTGTGCTTGAAGTCAGAACCATAAAAGGATCCTCCTCAAGCTGCTCCCCTGCGATGCACACCACGCGCCAATACCGGCTCAGCTCAGCCTGCCAGGCTTTATAGTCCCTGCGCAGGATTTCTCGCAAGCCGCGATACTCCTCGCGCTGCTCGCTCGAGACCAGACCGGAACGATATACCGCCAGGAACATCCGCCCCAATCGATCCCAACGTTCAACCCAGGCCTCGAACTCCGGCCAATCAAGCTGCTCCAGCAGCGTCGCCGTGACCGGATTCACGAAAAGGTTCTTCTGAATATCATGCTAAGCGATCTTCTTGATCAACTGCTCGCCGAACTCAGCCGGCTCGCTGCGCTCGACAACCAGTTCATCGGCGTCGTGGAAGTGCATGAAATCGCGCATGCTCCTGGAGACATCCTGAATAACGCTCCCGTTCAACTTCACGCCGGGTTCAAGGTAAAGCGCCTCGAGATGAAGACACCTTGCCTGGCGGTCCAAGCGCGGGTCAAAACGGCCGATCAGTCCTGAGCGATACAGAATCGGCAGGCAGTAATAACCCCAGATACGCTTCTCCGCCGGCTTATACGCCTCCAACACCTGCCTGAAGCCCCAGAACTGCTCATCCCTCCCGCCCGGATAAAAAAGCGTATCAAATGGATTCAGAAACGTCGTGCGTTCCGCCTGAATCTCGCCATCTGCACAGCGCTGCAGATCGCCCATGCGATCGCGGTGCAGGATGAGCGTGTGCGCCTCTCCGTCGTGCAGCCGAGCTGAGACCCGCCTGAAAACGCCTTCCTGCAAGAGCGTCTCGATCGTGTCTTTTACCGATGTCCGCGAGAAATCATGAGCGTAGTCCGGCAGTTGATTCTGCGCGCAAATCCCAGTTGCCAGCATGGCGCGCTCCAGGACGTGACGGGTGGTCGCGTCCTCGCCCGGGTCACTGCGGTCGACCCACTCGGGGATGACACGTTCGCTCAAATCGTATGCTCGCTGGAAACTCTCACGATTGGCGATCGCCAGATCTCCGCAATCGAACAGATACTCAAGCGCTGACTTGGCCGGCTTCCAATTCCACCAGGTGCCCCCACCTCCGCCCTCGTGTTCGAAATCACGCACAAACAAAGCGCCCTCGGTCTCAATGCGATCGTTAACATGGCGCAGCAGCTGCTGATTCGATTCATTCGCAAGCCAGCGCCGCCGCCGTTCGCTGCGTCCGGGGCGGCTGGATTGCATGCGCTGCAGCCGGTAGCGATATTCGCTCAACGGCAGCAAACACGCAGCATGAAACCAGTATTCGAACAGCTGTCGTTCGTTCTTGTCAGCAGAGTCCTGCGGCGATGCGTAGACCAGAACGTCCAGATCCCCGGGGTCGTAGCTGCCCAAACGACTCCAGATCGCCAGGTAATGTGAGCGCTGCACGCGCTGCAACGTGTCGATCTGAACGCACATCAACCGCTCAACCAGGTCGGCGATCGCCTGACTGGTAACCTCTGATTCAGCGCCATTCGGTGTAGTTAGTTGTTGGGTATAAAGAGCTAGCCGACGGACGGCCTCAAGCGGATAAACGGTCCTATCCGAACTACTCATAAGAGATATCTGCTCCTGGCTGGCTGTTCACGTTGAGGGTAATTATGTCAGAGTTTCCACATTCCCTACAGATGAAAGAAAAGCCCCGAGATGGAAACTCGGGGCTTGATGTTCGAATTAAATTATTCAGGCGCGCTCGGCAGATTCCGTCCCGTATAGTTTGCGATGGACAACGCTCAGGGCGCGAACTTGTTTTTCGGCATGATAAGAAGAGCGTACCAGCGGACCACTCTCGACCCACTTAAATCCGATCTCCTTGCCGTACCTCTCGATCTCCTCGAACTCCTCCGGGCGATAATAGCGCTCGATCGGCAGGTGTTTACGCGAGGGCTGCAGGTACTGCCCGACGGTGAGGATATCAACATCCCATTCGCGCAGGTCCCGCATGGTGGACTTGACCTCCTCCATCGTCTCGCCCAGCCCTAGCATGATTCCGGATTTGGTGAGCACTTCCGGGTCGAGGCGTTTGGCGTTCGTCAGCGTCGCCTTGGCCCAATCGTAGCGATCCTGTGGCTGCACCATCTTGAACAAGCGCGGCACGGTCTCTACGTTGTGGTTGAGAATTTCGGGGCGGGCATCCATCACGATCTTGAGCGCTTCCTCGGAACCCTTGAAATCCGGAATCAGGACCTCGATAGAGCAACCCGGTTGCAGTTCGCGGATGCGGCGGATGACCATCGCAAAGATCGGCGCGCCACCATCCTCGCGCTCATCGCGGTTGACGCTCGTGATGACCGCGTGGCGCAGTTCCATGCGCTGCACGGCGCGCGCCACACGCTCCGGCTCAAGCCAGTCAAGCGGATTCGGACGCCCGGTTTCAATGTCGCAGAATCCACATGAGCGCGTGCAAATCTCGCCCATGAGCAAAAACGTTGCCGTGCCCGAGCCCCAGCATTCGCCCATATTGGGGCAGCGCGCTTCCTCGCAAACGGTGTGGAGCGCTTTGGAGCGCATCATCTCCCTCAGCCACTCGTAGGTCTCGCCGGCTGGGGCGCGCACCTTGATCCAATCGGGTCGGCGCAGAGGTTTGTTGGCCTCTTGTGACTGTCTTCCGTCCGTTGTCATCGACACTCGCTTCTCATTGATACCATATTTGATGCACATTCTACCGCGAACAGCGCTCGCCGCGCAGTTCTGGCTTTGGTGCCCCACGAAGCCCGGGAGTATACTCGCCCCCATGACCGGAAAACAGCCGCTGCCACAACCTACCACGCCCGTCCCGCCGCTCGAGACACCAGAAAGCAGTCATGAAGGACATGCCTCACGATGGGTGGGGGCCTTGCTGTGCTCGCTCTCGGCGGCCGGCTTCGCAAGCCTCACCGTGCTGGGCAAGATCGCGCTCAATAGCGGTTTGAGCCTGGTGACGATCCTGGCGCTGCGCTTCGGCGGTGCGGCACTGCTCCTTTTCGCTTACCTGGGTCTCGTCCGCAGACAGTCGCTTTATCCAGGGAAGCGGTTGGCGCTGATGCTCTTCGCATTGGGGGCGCTGGGCTACGCCGGGCAGTCCACGCTCTACTTCGCCTCGCTCGACCGCAACCCGGCCTCACTCAACGGGATCTTGCTCTATGTGTATCCGGTCTTCGTAGCGCTCATCGGCTGGCTGGTCAACCGCACACCGCCGACAGGGCGTGAGTGGGGTGCCATGGCGCTGGCGCTGTTCGGCGTGCTCCTGACCGTTCAAAGGCCAGGCGTGGACCTCGGTTTCACTCACGCTGATCCAATAGGTGTGCTCTTGGTCTTGGGCTCCGCGCTGTGGTACTCAGTGTATATTGTGACCAGCGACCGCGTCGTCCATCGACCTGGCGCCTGGCTGAGCACGGCCTGGATCTCGTTAGGAGCATCGTTCAGTTTCGCGCTCTTCGGTGGCATCGCCGGTCTGCTCAACTTCAATCTATCACCACAGGCGATCTGGATTTTGGTCGCGATGGTTTTCGTGAGCACGATCCTGGCGCTGGGTACCTTCTTCGCCGGCATGCGCATCGTCGGGCCCACCGCCGCCTCGCTGCTCAGCACGCTGGAACCGGTCTTCACCGTGCTGCTGGCGATGCTGGCGCTCTCCGAACGTCTCGCGAGCATGCAGATTCTGGGTGGATTGTTTGTGCTCGCAGCCGTCATTTTGCTGACTTTGCCGGAAAAATAGCGCGTCCCCAAGTAACTTCAGGGGTTTATCCCTATGAACAACGATCGCGTTTTACCCAATCAAGGAGATTGCCATGCGTCTTACTCCACCCACCAAGAATGTGTTTTATCTCTCGGCCGCGCTGGTCGTGGTCGGCCTGATCGCCCAGATCGTCACGATCCCCTTCCTCTCAGGTGTCGCCTTCTGGATCGTGCTCGTAGGCTACGTGCTGCTATTTCTCGGAAACACGATGAAGGGATTCTAGAAACCGACTGCGACATCGTAGAGACGGGGTGACCCCGCCCATACCGTGTAGATTGGGCAATCAAGCCATGCGGGCATACGCATGGTTTCTCACTGGGGAGCTTGAACCGCTTGGATCTTCAATCGGGCGTGGTCTGAAGCAGTGCTTCCACCAGCCGCACAGTGAGCGTCTTGACTTCGCCCCCTCCTGAACCCACCGGGCCTACACAGGCCGGGCATCCGTCGGCACAGCGGCACGTCCGCACCAGATCGAGGCTGCCCTTAAGGAGTTCATCGTGGAGTTCATAGAGGCGTTCTGAGAATCCCAGACCCTCCGGAATGCGATCGTATAACGTGATCGTCGGGGCTTTGGTTTCCGAGGCGCGCACTTCCGTGATCACCCCCAGATCACGCGGGTCGCACATCAGGTAGAGCGGGGCGATGTTGGAGAACGCGTACGCCAACCCGCCCAGCGCGCTGCGCTTGCCGCGCGCCGATTCGGCACGCTGGTGGCAGGAGGGGCAGAGCGTGATCAGGTTATCGAGCTCGTTCGCCATGAGGTCGTTGCGGTTCTCACCCGGGATGTAACCAAACGAGCGGAACGGCTTCAGATGGTGGACATCGTGGGCACGACCCGCTTTTTCCGGCGCGCCGCACTGCCGGCAGATAAACCCATCGCGTACTCTAGCCGCCTCGCGCGCCTGTGACCAGCTCGGCCCGTAGTCCTGGGGCGGCAGCAGCACCCCTTCTTGTTCCATCTGCTCGACGGTCTCCGGCGCGATCCATAACCAGTACGCCGAGGTCTCAAAATCGCGCGGGGGCAGCTCGATCGACCCGTAACCGAGCGTCTCGTGCGTGTAGCGTTTGACCTTGCGGTAGGAGGTAGCCTGCGCTGTGATCTGCACCCATCCGTGCGCTCGCCGCGCCAGTTGGTTTTCATCGGCATCGTAAGCCTCGAGCACATCCATGTCGACCGTGTCGGAGGCATCCGTGTAGTAGTCGATCTCTGCCGGCTTGACCAGCGCGATGCCATTATCCCAATCCAACTCCTGGACGATGTAGGTGCTGCCCTCGTGAATGTAAATGGCGCCCTCATGAATCAACAATGGTGCGGTGGCGCGATCGACCTCACCGATCACCACCGGCCGCCCTTCGCCGGTGTCCTGGATCACGATCGTGTCGTCCGTGCTTGCTCGCAGCGAGACAGATTCGGCCGGATAGGTATCTGCGACCCAATGATAGTTCCCGTTTGAACGATGCAGCTCGTCTTGATCGGCGAGGTGCTCTAGCAGCTCGTCGATCTCATCGAGTGTCCCGAACCCTTCTCCAATTTCAAAGGGCAGTTCGAATGCTGCACAGCGCACATGCCGCAGCAGGATCGCCAGGTTGTCCGGATTAATCAGGCCCATCTCGGGTGAGCGCTCGAAAAGATATGCGGGGTGAGTGGCGATGAACTGATCAAGCGGTGCGGCGGAAGCAACCAAAACCGCCGCAGAGATCTCGGCCCGCCGACCGGCGCGTCCGGCCTGCTGCCACAGGCTGGCGATTGTTCCAGGGTAGCCGGCCACGACCGCCGCTCCCAGCCTGCCGATATCCACACCCAACTCAAGCGCGTTGGTCGCCACGACGCCGCACACCTCACCGCTTCGCAAGCCACGCTCGATCTCGCGCCGTTCGAGCGGAAGGTACCCGCCACGGTAGCCGCGGATCATGTTCGGATCGCCGCCTGCTTGCTCGTAAGCGTCGCGTACATATCCAAGCAGGACTTCGGTCGTGAGACGGGCGCGGGCGAACACGGCAGTCTGCACCTCACCGCGCAGGAACAAATCGGCCACGCGCGTCGATTCGAGCGTATAGGCTCGGCGGATCCCCAGCGACGGCTCGATAACCGGTGGGTTGTAGATGATCACGTGCTTCTCAGCCCGCGGCGCGCCGTCGAGGTCCTGCGGGATGAGGTGGACCGGCGCTTCGATCAGCCGCTCGGCCAGTTCTTTCGGATTGGCAATCGTCGCCGAGGTGAGCACGAACTGCGGCGCAGCCCCATAGAACTGGGCGATACGGCGCACGCGGCGCAGCACATTAGCGACGTTCGAACCGAAAATGCCGCGATAGACGTGCAGTTCGTCGATCACGATCCAGCGCAGGTTCTCAAAGAAGTTCGCCCAGCGCGGGTGGTGGGGCAGGATACCGGTGTGCAGCATATCGGGATTGCTGATCAGCAGCCGCACATCCTCGCGAATCGCCCGGCGCCTGGCCGGCGGCGTGTCACCGTCGTAGGTCTCCACGCGCACCTGATCTTGCGCTCCCAATGTGTCCAGGAACTTAGCCAGTGCGCTGGCTTGATCCTGCGCGAGCGCTTTCGTCGGAAACAGGTAGAGCGCGCGTGCCTCTGAGTTATCCAGAAGTGTCTGCATCACTGGGACGTTGTAGCAGAGCGTCTTGCCCGAAGCTGTGCCGGTCACCACGACCACGTTGTCGCCAGCAAGCGCAGCCTCGATCGCTGCGCCTTGATGGCTGTAGAGCGGCGCTTGCCCAGATTCGTGCAGCGCGCTGATGATGCGTGCGTGCATCGCCTCCGGGAAAGGTACATGCCGCGCCGGGTGAGCCGGCAGCCGCTCCCAGGCAGAGACATTGGACATGAACTGCGGGTCGAGACGCAGTCGCTCGAGTACATTCTCAACGGTCATTGTGGGCGGATTATATTGCAAATAGAGCGCAGAGACTCGGGATCTGGCTGCGGGCGCACTGTCATTCGAGGGGGTTGACGTAGACCTGGTGTGTCACGCGCGGGCCGAGCACAACCGCTTCGGGCTTGCCTTCGACCTTCAGCGTAAGATTTTCGTCGAACGGAGAGTAATCCTGGACATGTAGTTCGGCGTCTGGCTGTAGACCCAACTCCATGAGGTGGCGCAGCAGCGCGGGGTCGCTATCGCGCACACGCTGCACAACGGCACGCTGCCCGCCGCGCAGTTCACTCAGACGCACGCTTGTCGAGGGTGGGATCTCGAGATCGCGGGTGGGGATCGGGTCGCCATGCGGGTCGTGGGTGGGATCACCCAGCACATGAGCGATACGCTCCTCCATCTTCTCGGAGATCACGTGCTCGAGCCTGTCGGCCTCCTCGTGCACTTCGTCCCATGGGAAGCCCAGGACCTGGTGCAGGAACATCTCGATCAGACGGTGGTGGCGGATGGTCTGCAGCGCCACATTACGGCCGTGCTCGGTGAGCACCACGCCGCGGTGTTTGCGGTACTCCAACAATGGCGGGTCGGTCTCGGCCAGCTTCTGCACCATGCCGGTCACCGAAGCCGGCGTCACGCCAAGCCTCTCGGCCAGGCGGTTAGTCGTGGCGCGGTCACCCTTGGAGGTCAATTCAAAGATGACCTTCAAATAGTTCTCTATCGATTCGGTCCACGCTTTTTCCATGAGCAACCTTATTGTAGCCGTTTAACCCGAGCACCCAAAATCAAAGTGCAGCGAGCGTCTGCCAGATCTGCGCGACCAAGAACGTGACCACAAAACCTATCACGAGCGGCAGCAGCGCAGAGACCACCGTCCATTTTAGATCACCGGTCTCTTTATAAATCGTGTAGACCGTCGTGCTGCAGGGATTGTGAATCAAGCTGAACAGCATCAGGTTCACACCGGTCAGCAGTGTCCAGCCTCCTGCGGTTAGGATATCCAGCGTCTGGATGGTCGATTCGAGCTCGAACATCACACCCGCCCCTTCCCCGATGCCCGTCAAGCCGGCGGTCAGCACGGTCAGCATCATCACCGTTGGGATCACGATTTCGTTCGCCGGAATGGCGATGATATAGGCCATCAGGATGACGCCGTTCAGGCCAAGCAGCAATCCAAAGGGATTCAGGAAGGAGACCAAGTGTTCGGCGAGCGTCTGTCCGCCTAGCGAGAGATTGGCGCTCAACCAGATTACCGCGCCCGCTGGAAGTGCAAAAACCACGGCGCGCCAGAGCACGAAAATCGTGCGGTCGATGATCGATGTGTAGATTGTCTGCCAGATCCGTGGTGGGCGGTAAGGGGGCAGTTCGAGACTGAATGTCGACAGCTCGCCCCTGAGCCATGTTCGTGAAAGAAACCATGAAACCACGAAGGTCAGCAGGACCCCCAGAAGAGCGATGCCAACGACTGCCATAGCGGAGAAAAGTCCGGCGAGATGCGCGGGCACAAGAGTGCCGATGAAGATCGTCGCGATCAGGATCTGCGTTGGCCAGCGGCCATTGCACAACGCAAAGTTGTTCGTGATGATGGCGATCATGCGCTCGCGCGGCGAATCGATGATCCGGGTGGCTATCACACCGGCGGCATTGCACCCGAATCCCATCATCATGCTCAGAGCCTGTTTGCCGTGTGCGCCAGCCTTTTTGAAGATGTTGTCCAGGTTGAACGCCAGGCGCGGTAGAAAACCGAAATCTTCAAGCAGTGTGAAGAGCGGGAAGAAAATCGCCATCGGCGGCAGCATCACGCTTACCACCCAGGCCGTAGCGAGATACATGCCGTCGATCAAGACGCCGCTCAACCACCACGGAAACCCGATTGCGCTTGCGCCCTCTTTCAGAAAAGGATAGACGCTCCCGATCAGCACGCGTGAGATCATCTGGGAAGGCACATTCGCGCCCGAAATCGTGAGCCAGAAGATCAGCGTGAAGAGCAAGATCATGATTGGAAAACCCCAGATCCTGCTCGTAACCACACGGTCTATGGCTCGATCCAGATCGAAACGTCGCTCTTCGCCGGGCCGCGTAACTGCTCGGTCGGCGATGCGTGCTGCGTCGGTGTAAATCGCTTCGACGAGCCGTTCGTGGATATCGCCTCCGATCTCCCAGCGGATCACGCGCGCCCTATCGATAAGCTTTTTCGAAGGGCCCTTTGCCGACACGGTCATACCGCCGCCTCCATCGTTTTGCCCGCTCCTGGATCTTCGGCGATCACTTCCATTTCGACGATCGTACCTAATTCACCATTTTCAATGGCGGCGATGATGCGTTCATCTCCGTCCATCAATCGCAACGCGACCCAGCGCCTGTTGGGCAAGTAGGGGTAGACCCTCTCAAGCTCGCGCACGATCTCTGCAACCGCGGTCTCTAGCTCCGGTGAAAGGGCTTTGATGCGGTGAGGTTTTGTGCGGGTTTCCCCGGTCGCAATCTCGTGGATCGCAAGGATCAATTCATCGAGCCCTTCACCATAACGTGCGCTGGTCGGCACGACGGGGACACCTAGGTCCCGAGCCAATCTGCGGTGGTCAACTTCCAGACCGTGACGTTTGGCCTCGTCCATGAGGTTGAGGCAGACGACGACACGATCCGTGATCTCCAGAATCTGCAGCACCAGATTCAAGTTGCGCTCGAGGCGGTTGGCGTCCGCCATCACGACGGTCACATCCGGTCGGCCGAAGAGGATGAAATCACGCGCAACCTCCTCGTCCAGCGAGGTCGAGAGGAGTGAATAGGTACCGGGCAAATCGACGATTTTGTAGTTGTAGCCCCCGTACTCAAAGCCGCCTTCCGCCCGGGTGACCGTCTTGCCCGGCCAGTTGCCGGTGTGCTGGCGCAGCCCGGTGAGGGCGTTGAACACGGTGCTCTTGCCAGTGTTGGGATTCCCAGCCAGCGCAATGACGAAATCCCATTCCTGCATATCCACGCCCAGCTTCTTGAGATTGGCGGCGTTGTGCACCGGACAAGTTTCGCAGGGCGCGTCTTTTCTTGCCTGCTTGATATCTACTTCACTCATGTGCCTGTATACCCTGCTTTCGTATGATGATTTGACCCGCCTGTTCGGCCCGCAGCGCGATCAAAGCCCCGCGTATGCGGTAGGCGACCGGGTCGCCGCTCGCGCTCGTGTACTCTGCACACACCATCGTGCCAGGCAGCAACCCAAGATCCATCATCCTGCGGCGTTCTGCACCCCGCAACGATGGCGCCAGGGCAAGTACTTCGGCTTGCTCTCCAATGGAAAGGCTGTTCATTTTCTCGCCCTTCAACTGCGCTTGATCGTCACCGATCGGGATGACATGGATGTTCGCTGCGACCAGCGGTGCTAAAACGTGTTCATCGCCCCCTGCCCAGAATCGGATCCGCTGTGGATCCCGGCTCAATAGCAGAAGCGGCATGCCTGGGTGCAGCCCTTCGGCGACGATCTGGGCGAAGACCGTCTCGGGCTCATCTTCCAGGTGAACGATCTGGAGGGCAGAGTCGTTTTCCTCAACCGCCGCGAGTGTAATCCCTGCCACCTCTCCCATATCCCCGTCTGCAGTCGGAATCGGGTCGCCATGCGGGTCATAGACGGGATGACTCAGCCTTGCAGATAATTGTTCAAGCTCCTCGTGGGTCAGCATGTGTTCTAACCGGTCGGCTTGAACGTGCCATTCGGTCTCGGCGAATCCGGTTTCGTCGGCGAGGTAGCGCTCCCACAGTCGGTGGGCGCGCAGTAAGTGCAGGGCAAGATCGCGACCGGATGGGGTCAGCACAGGCAGCTCAGCCTCGAAATCCACCAACCCCCGTTCGTCTAGCTCAGAGATCAGTGTGTGCGCATCGTCAACGCTGATATGCAGCGCTCCCGCCAGGCTGTGCAGGGAAGTCCTGCGACCGGAAATTTCGCAATCGAAGATATGCTTGATCGCGTCTTCCCTGCGAGTTTTGTTGGTCACCTTTCGGGCATAGCGCCACTGTGCCAAGAGACCGCGCTCGGGAAAGAAGACCCAAAGCACGGCCGCGATCGCTGCCGAACCAATAAGAAGTGTGATTAGATTTTCCATTGACCTCAACGTCTGGGCGAATGTGGTGAGATTCAATCGCAGCCAGTGCTTCCGCCTACCACTAAACCCAAGTTAGTCTAGACGCATTATATAGTTAGTTTAGGCTAATTTCAAGGGCTTTCCGGATCTTCGTGTTCAGACGACGATCACGTTCTGCAGCAGCATCATCGCCAGGAAACCCGCCATCGCCGCGATGGCGCTGAACTGGCGCTGATCATGGTTGGCGCGGCTCTCGGGGATCATCTCGCTGAGCACCAGGAAGAACATCGCCCCGGCAGCCAGGCCAAACGCGAAGGGCAGGATCTGCCTGAACGCCACGACGGCCAGATAGGCCGGGATTGCAGCGATCGGCTGTGGCAGGCTGGAGAAGATCGACCAGCCTACGCATTTCCATCCGCTGACGCCATCGGCGCGCAGCGGCAGCGAGACGGCCACGCCCTCGGGAATATTGTGGATCGAGATGGCGATCGCCATGATCAACCCAAGGTTGGTCTCGCCCGACCCGTACGCCACGCCCACCGCCAAACCCTCCGGGATGCTGTGGAAGAACATCGTCGCCAGGATCAGCGTCACTCGCTTGGCGCTGGCGTCGTTGATGCCTGAAAGCGTGAAATCGTGGTGGTCGATGTAGCGCGAAGCCACACCGAAGATGAGCGTGCCCGCCAGCACGCCGAGGGCGACCTGCAGGATGCCGCCGTCATCTACGCCGGGGATGATCAGGTTGAAAACGGAAGCCGAGAGCATCATGCCGCCGGCAAACGCCCAGCTCAACCCTGCTATTGATTCCGGGAATCGGCGCACAAAGACAAACGGCAGACCACCCAGCCCGGTGGCCAACATCGTGATCGTAGCGGCTACAACAGCCATAAGGAGTCCGGAATCCATCAAGATGCTTTGCTCCTCTCATCCGTGGTCGATAAGCTTTCAAACACGGCCCGGTCTTCAGGCGAAAGCCTGGAAAGAAGTTCATCCCCGAGCTGCGCAGCGATGCGTTGGGTGAACATCTCCATCCAGATGAACTGGCGTGTGATCGCCACCATGTTGCGGTTGTTCGTTACCGTCGCCAAGACTGCCACGTCCATATCCGAGATCAGTGATTGTGATTCGTCGGTCACAACCACCAGTGTGTGGTCCAACTCCTGGAGTTCGCTCTCAAGCGGCGGGTGGTGGGCCACTTCGCCACACTCCAACATTCCCGCGCCGGTCAGCAGTGTGCGCAGCTGCAGATCGCGATCACAGGCAGCCTGCACAACCGCCGAGAGTGCTTCCAGTGCCTGGTCGGGCAGAACCAGCATGACTTCGTCCTGGGCGCCGGCGATCATCTCTCGGGCATAAGCAAGCACCGCTTCGCGACCGTTGATCGTCCACAGCCGCTCTTCACGCTGGTCTGCGTACGCTGCGGTTAGTCCTTTTGATAGTACGCGCATGTGTGTTTCGTGCCCCGCCTTCAAACTGCGCAGCAGCACCTCCGGAGGCAGCGGCCGGTAGAGCGTTGACTTCTCACCCTCGCTGGCCAACACCGCCCCGCGACCGGACAAACGGCTCAGCGTCTCGTAAACCATCGAGCGCGGCACCCCAGACGCCTTTGAAAGTTGGTAGCCTGAAGCGGGGTGTTCGCTCAGAAGCGCCAAATAGACCTTGGCTTCATACTCGGTAAAGCCGACCTGGTTGAGAGTATCGATCAGGTTCATGCCATCTCTCGTATAGTTGTTCTATATATAACGACTATTATGGCTGTGGGAGTTCAACATGTCAAGGTCTTTATCCGTCAGTAGCAGCGGGGTCAATCGAGGTCAATATCAAGCTTCAGGCTCACCGGACAGTGATCAGAGCCAGTCACGTCCTTATGAATGCGCGCTTCCAGGATACACGGCATCAGTCCCGGCGAGACGAAGGTGTAGTCCAGCCGCCAGCCGACGTTCCTGTCGCGGGCGCCGCCCCAATAAGCCCACCAGCTGTAGGCGACCTTCTCGGGATGCAGCGCGCGAAAAGCGTCGATGTAGCCGGCGTCCAGAAAGCGATCGATCCACTCCCGCTCGCGCGGCAAAAAGCCGGATGTGTTTTTGTTCTGTCTCGGGCGGGCGAGGTCGATCTCGCGGTGGGCAGTATTGATGTCGCCGACCAACACGATTTCACGACCAACCTCGGTCAGCCCTTCGCACAGCTGGAATAAGCGCTCCTTGTAGCCCATCTTGAAATCGACGCGGCTGTGGTCGCGTGAGCCATGCGGCACGTAGGAGTTGATCAGCACGAAGGCGCCGTAATCTGCCACGATCGTGCGGCCCTCTTGATCGTAGGCCGGATCGCCTATGCCAATATCGATGTGCGTGGCAGGGAGGCGCGTGAAAAGCGCCACGCCGCTGTATCCTTTACGCGCTGCCGGTGCCCATGTGGAGTGGTATGAACCGGGGGAGCGCAGTTCAGGATCAAGCTGCTCGGGATGAGCTTTGATCTCCTGCAAACCGAGCACATCTGGCTGCGCGGAATTCAACCAATCCAGGAACCCTTTCCTGGCCGCGGCGCGAACACCGTTCACGTTCCAGGAATAAATCGCAAGCGACATCTCAGATTAGCTCTCCAGGGGGAAGAATAAATTCAGGTTTTAAGGAGGTAGCACTGTGCGCTGCCGTCCGAGGGCGAGCAAGCCGTGCGCAGTGGGCAAAGGTCACATTTGTCGTTTTCAAGCGCGCTCAATCTGCCCATCTGCACGAGCGTATCGAGCATACCAGCAACGACCACGGGGTCCCTGCCCAACGCTTGCGCGACCTGGCGTGCAGTTAACGCTCCGTCCTGGTCCCTGAATTGGTCAAGGATCTCCGCCAGCACCCCGGACTTAGCCATCGCTCACCCTAAAAGGCTCCCGATCTGGAAGACGACTGTCGCAGCCACCCATGCAATCCCGGATTGATAGAGGGCGGAAAATAGCGCCCAGCGGCCGCCGAATTCCGATCGGATCACGCTGAGAGTGGCGATGCACGGTGTGTACAAGAGCACATAGACCAGGAACGCCAGACCTGCTGCCGGCGTAAACACGCGTGTGAGCACGCTGCTCAGTGCGGTCTCGCGAGCTTGAGCGTCAGCAGGTTCGGGGAAGATGGTGATACCTGGCGTCAGCGTCTCCAACACCTCCCGACCTGCGTCGACATTGGCGCTCACGAATCCAGCGCCGATGCCCGTCAGCTGCTGGATAAATTGAGGCTCAGGATCAAGCGTTTCCAGCGGCGAGCCGAGGTAAATCTCGGACATTGTGGAGACGACGACCTCCTTGGCCACCAACCCGGACATCAAAGAGGCCGAAGCTTCCCATGTGCCGAAGCCCGCCGGCTCAAACACCGGCGCGACCGCTGCGCTGGCGCGACCAAATACACTGTCCTCAATCGATGTCGCACCGAGCGGGAACTGGAGCAAAATCCAAACGATGATCGATGCCAGGAGGATGACCGTCCCGGCGCCCTCGATGAAGTCACGCGTGCGCACCGACACATGTGCCCACAGACCGCTCAGCGTAGGCAGACGATAACGCGGCAGCTCCATTACAAACTCAGTCCTTCCGCCCGTCTTCAAAACGGTGCGCGAGAAGACCCACCCGACCAGGATTGCCGCGGCGACACCCAGCGCATATAGCACCCAGATTACCTGGTCGGCACGCCTTCCAAAAAGCGCAATGCCGAAAAGCACGTAAACAGGCAACCGCGCCGAACAGGACATCAATGGAACCATCAGCGCGGTCAGCAGGCGATCGCGCCTGTTCTCAAGCGTACGGGTGGCGTAGATCGCCGGCACTGCGCAGCCAAAGCCCAGGATCAAAGGCACAAAACTCCTGCCGTTCAATCCCAGAAACGACAGGAATCGGTTCATCACAAACGCCGCTCGAGAAAGATAGCCGCTGTCCTCCAGCAGGGCGATGAAAACAAACAGCACGATCAATCCAGGCATGAATACCAACACGCCTCCAACGCCGGCGATGACGCCCTCTACGATTAACGCTTTGAGCCACGCCGGCGCTGCCAGTGCACTCAAAGCAGCCGCGCTCCATGCGGTCAGCGGGCCGCTCACCACCGCGTCGATCCAATCCAAATAGGGTGCTGATACGTTCACCACCAGGCGGAAAATAAAGTACATGATCGCCAGGAAGATCGGAATGCCCAGGACAGGATGCGTCACGATCCGGTCCAGCTGGTCCGAAAACGCGCTTTCGGCTCCGCGATCGAACGCCAGGATCTGATCGGAAAGCCGGCCTACCTCTGCAAAGCGCACGTCCGCGACGTGGAATTCAATCCCTTCGGGAAGCGCTGCTTGCAAGCGCTCTTTGCTGTCGGTTATATTTCGAACAATCCCGTCAGGCGCCTTGCTGTCCATTTTCTCTATCAATTGTCGCCCGTTGGCCAGCATTTCGAGCGCCAGCCACCGGGAGCGAAATTTGCTCGGCAGCTCCTGCGCTTGCTCCAGCTGTGGTCGCAAGCGGGCGATTTCCCGCTCGACTTCCACGCCGTACTTGAGCTCCAGTCCCTCTGTCCGGCTGTACCCATTTGCGCGCGCAATTATGATCTGATCCGTAATAGCTTGCTTGAGCGTCTGAATTCCTTCGCCCTTGTTTGCAGCCACGCGTATAACCGGCACTCCACCGAGCTGCTCTTCAAGGTTCTGGACGTCGATAAGCTGGCCCTGTTTATCGGCCAGGTCGCTCATGTTCAGAGCCAGAACGGCGGGTATGCCCGTTTCGAGAATCTGGATCACCAGGTACAGGTGGCGCTCCAGGTTGGTGGCATCCAGCGCGATGACGACCAGGTCCGGCGATTCTTCCAGCAGGTAGGATCGGGCGACGTTCTCCTCATCCGAATAGGCTGCCAGGCTGTATGCTCCTGGAAGGTCAATCACATCAAACGAGTGCGCATCGTGCTCGTAACAGCCCTGTTCGCACGCCACCGTCTTGCCGGGCCAATTGCCGACATGCTGGCGTGAGCCGGTCAGTTGATTGAAGATCGTAGTCTTGCCGGAGTTCGGGTTGCCGGCAATGGCGACTTTATAATGCTTACCAGCGGTCACGCTGATCACCTTCCGATTCGCTCAAAAGCTCTCCTGGACCGCGCCAATGCTTCCAGCCGCGCCGGCCACCTCTACCGCCAGCCCTGCGATGGCCGCCGGCCCTACGCCAGGCCCGACGCCCCTGGTTCTGTATCTGCATTCCCTCTTCAATTTGCTCGACCTCGATCTTCTGGGCCGTTTCGCGGTCGATCGCCAGCTGCGAGCCACGCACGCGCAGCAGTATCGGCTGACCCCTGGATGCCTGAAGCACCTTGATGGTCGTCCCTGGTGTGAGGCCCATCTCGGTGAGGCGTAAGCCACAGCGACGGCAGCGCACAAACCCGAGCATGCGCACTTCAGCCCCTGCTGGAACTTGATCGAGCCTCATCGCTTTGCTCATCCAACCTCCTTGCCTGCCGGCCGGATGTAAAGGTTCGCCGCGATCTCATTTGAGATCTGGACCTTCTGTCCGTTTACGGTTGCCTGGGTGGTTATTTCGTCCTTCGCGAAGGAATCAATTTCGCAGACCTTACCGGGGAGCAAACCCAGCGAAGCAGCGCTTTCAAGCAATTTTGTGCTCTCTGGAAATACGCTTACTACCTCGATCCGGGAGGGTACATCGAGTTCAATCAGGCGCATGCCTTGCGCTAGGCTTGACTCAGCCTCCGCGCTGGGGATGGGGTTGCCGTGTGGGCAGGTCTCCGGCTCACCAAGGAAGAGCGCCAACCGTTCGCTGATCTCGCGGCTGGTGGCGTGTTCCAACCGGCAGGCGGCATCATGCGCGTGCTGCCACTCTACCCCCAGGTGATCGACGAGGAAACGCTCCCATAAGCGGTGCCGGCGCAGCACTGTGTTGGCCCGCTTAAGCCCTGCTCCGGTCAGCGACACGCCCTTATAGGGCAGGTGCTCGACAAAGCCCTGATCCTGCAGGCGGCGCACCTTCTCGCTTGCCGACACCGTGGAAATGCCCAGGCGTTGGGCAAGCCCAGTTACCGGCACGACCTCCCGGTCCGCAGTGAGCTCGACCAACGTCTTCAGATACATTTCGGTGTTTTCGCCGTAAACGCTGTCTACTGCCACTAAATCTTCTCGATCGCTCCTGTTAGGTTTACCTAACATAGGTTGACCTAATATTAAGTTGCGGTGGAGTGATGCGCATGTGACATGCGTCACATGCTGGCTTGTGATTCGTCACGGGAGCGCGATAAATCAAGCGGTTTGGTTATAGACAGGACTGTTCGAAGGGTTTATTGGGGTGGCTGGTTCAGGTTGACCGGCGTGGGGGCTGGCAACACGTCGAAACCGTCCCGGCCGTAGAAATTGACGACATTCACTCGACCGGGTTCGAGCCAGAATTGAGCGCTGAACGAGTGGCCGACAAAATTATACGTGATCTCATACGGGCCGGCGGGAAGGTCGCTGATGGCATAATTCTCGTGGTAGTAATCGTCGGCGTGGATCGTGTCCTCGCGCGCGTAGGTCCAGACATTCCAGCGCCGTTCGGTGTCCAGCGAACGAATTTGAACCATGACCTCCGGCAGCAGGCGGTTCCACGAGTCCTCGATTCGCCCGACGAGCACGCCGAATCCCTCCGGAGGCACGATCCACAGCTCGGGGTTGCGGGTGCTGAAATAGCGATTCTCGCCCAGGCGCACCTCGAAGTGCAAATGGGGACCGCTGGCATCGCCTGTTTCACCGACCTGCCCGAGCACCTCGCCGCTCTCGACGCGCTGCCCCCGCCATACGTACACCTCGCTCAAGTGAGCGTAAGCCGTATAGAGCGGCTGTCCGTCATAACCGAAATCATGTTTGATAGCCACGGACAACCCGTAAGGGTCGGTCTCGTCCTCGACCCCCCGGTAGAGCCCGTAACCAGCCCATACGACCTCGCCTGGACCTGCGGCCAGGACCGGGGCATAGCGCGAAGCGGACATGTCGATTCCGGTGTGCAGGTCTTCCAAACCCAACAGCGTGCTTCCATAGCGGTACTGCGGGTTGGGCCAGTTAACTTCATCGGAAGCGATCGGGCGGCTGAGGTAAAAATGATCCTGAGGCGTAAGCGCCCATGGGACCGGATAGGGCGGCGGTCGCCAGCCCATTTCAGGTTCCGGCACCGCAGTTGGAAACGTGACTGGCTGCGGGGCGGCCGGCACGACCGCCTCGAGCCGCGCGCCTCGATCGGTGGCGGGCGTGCTGACCGATTCACTCTCAACAGAGACGGCCGTCGGCGTGACCGCCATAAACGCCGAGACTTCAAGTGTGTTGGGCGCTTGCGGACCCGCGCAGGCAGATAACATTAAGGCCAGGCTGAGAGCGAGAATGATCCAGTGATTACATCGCATTTATTTCAATCTTTTGGCTCCACATTCGCTTGCGGGAGCAACCCTATCTTCATCGATCGGCATCGGTACGCCAATAGGAATCCGGCGCCATCGACCATCATACACGCATTTTAACTTGCAAGAAGGATGCCGCCCGCAAGTGCCGGGAGCGAAGAATCCAATCTCTTGACCGTCACTCGCCCGGCTGATACTATCTCCTCCTGGAGCAAAGATGAACAAGCAGATTCGCATGGCCAAAAATAGAATCTCGGGCCGGCACGTCGTGACCGCATTCGCCTTTCTGTTGCTGATCGCGCTGGCTCTTTCCGCTTGTGCTCAAAGCGCCGAACCGAAACAAGCCGTCGAGGGAAACGTACCGACCGATGTTGATATAGCTGTCAGCGCTGAACCCACGCTGGACCCAGAACTGCTGCCCGAATTCGAAGTGGCTCAACCTGCGGCAGGCGTGCAACGCAGCATCGATTTGCACACCGTCATCCCCGATCGCCCGCGCATGGACATCATCAAATACCTCGTGCAGCGCGGCGATACGCTCTTCGGGATTGCGGGACGTTTTGGCATCGAGCCGGAGACGGTTTTGTGGGGCAACTGGGATACGCTTGAGCAGGATCCTCATACGCTCCAGCCCGGACAGGAACTATTTATCCCGCCCGTCGATGGTGTGCTCTATCAATGGGAGGCAGGCAAGAGCCTCAACGAGGTCGCCGATAGCTTCCACGCTTCCACCCAGGAGATCATCGAGTGGCCCGGTAACGATATCCCGATCGGCACCGATTTCTCCAACCCCGAGATCGAACCCGGTCAGCTGGTGCTGATTCCGGACGGCCGCCGTGATCCGCCCAGTTGGCAGATGGTCAGCATCACGCGCAGCAACCCGGCAGCGGCCAGCATCCTGGGACCCGGCTATTGTGGCTCAGTTTACAGCGGCTTGATCGGGGACGGGTTCTTCGATTGGCCAACATCATCGACCTGGCAATCTGGCTACGGTTACACCCCCGGACTGCATGAGGCCATCGACCTGGGCGGTTCGACCGGCAACGCCATCTACGCCGCCGATGATGGCGTGGTTGTGTACTCGGGCTGGAACAACTACGGCTACGGCTACGTGATCGTCATCGATCACGGCACCGGCTGGCAGACGCTCTATGCCCACCTCAACTCGATTAATTATGGTTGTGGGGATTCGGTTGCGCAGGGCACCGTCATCGGGGGAATGGGTTCCACCGGCAACTCGACCGGGACACACCTGCACTTCGAGATGCGCAGCGATATCTATGGTCGCGTGAACCCTTATAATTTCCTGCCCTGATCCAAAGGCAAATCTTATTAATCCTTTACTTATGCGTATGGGCGGCCGGCCGGCCGCCCATACGATTTTAATATCTCCCTGAACCGTCGGGGCGGGGTGACCCCCCGACAAGACCGTCGAAACCTAATTTTGACAGCCCTGGTCCTGCACCGTCGGCCGCTGCGAAGCCCCGGTGGCGTTGAACGCTTCCACGCCGTACGTGTGCGGCGCGCCGGAGGGCGGCTCCTCGGTGAAACTGGTCGTGTTGGCTGCGAGCGTGGCGATCAGCGTTCCATCGCGGTACACACGGTAGCCCTCCTCGTTATCCGCTTGATCGATCCATGTGAGCGTAAGCGCATAGCGCTTCTCGTTGCACATCCAATCTGCGATGCGCAGGCGCGCCGGGGCATCCGGTGGCGGTATTGGGACCGGCGTAGGCGGAGCCTGTACGATCGGCAGTTGATCTACCGGACCAAATGTCTCCACGGTGCTGTCCGCAAACCAGCACTGGAACCCGAGGGCGCGGTCCTCGCCCAGCCACCAGAGCGGCAGGCTCGGATCCGACCGCCCGACGAGGTCGACCTCCGCGCCGGGCTCATACCCCGTGACCGTATCGTAGATCGTGTCAGGACCCTTGCGGCAGAAGGCGTTCTTGACAAAGCGCGCATAAGGTTCGATCTCGGCTGTGCTTGTGACCGTCGGCGTCGGTGGAACGAACCCGGGCGGGAGCGGAATGAAGCCCTCCTCACCATAGTAATCACAGATATCGATGCCCGCAGTGGTCTGCCCGGCCTGGACCTGGAATTGGATCAAGCTGTGATCCGTGCAGTTGACCGTAAGGCCACAGGACACCGCCTGCGTATACGCTCCGCCGATCAAATAGTCTGGCGGTCGCCATGCGTAGGCGATGTACGTGCCGGGAGGAACATCGACGCTGTAGTCCATCGTTCCGCCCGGGTGCGATAACTGCTCGACCTTTTGCGTGTTGACCTCTTCGAAGAACAAATCCATGGGAGGCACGCCTTCGGAGGGATAGCAGATCAAGCCCTCGATCGTTCCCGGGAGAGGGACCGGCGTAATCGTGATCGGAGCGATACCTTCCATCTCGATCGCGCCCCGATCACAGCCCGCCCCTTGTGGTCGCGAGACGGAACGCTGATCCTCGGCGATGCACCGATCGGGATCGCCGCTGTCGATCGCCGGGCTTCCCGGGCTGAGCAGGTGGCTTAAGCCGTTCCCGCCGTTCGATGCCAGCGGTGCCAGCAGTGGATCGGTGCTCACAAGATCAGATGATTCGATAAAGTCACAGGTATCCTGTTCCTCGATGTTAAAGCCCAAAGAAGGGTTCATCGGTGTGCTGCCGGTGCAGTTGCCCATGGCGTGGTAGGCGACCGCGCTGCTGCGGATGGTCATCGTCCCGCCGGCGTCATTGCGCAGTCCATCGCGGTTGTTGTAGGCCACGGTCACGAATTCGAGCCGTAGATCGCCGATGTTGAACACGCCCGAGCCTCCCGGAAGGCCCGGAGGTGCGTCGATCATGTTCCCGCTGACGGTCGTGTTCCGCATAAGCAGCGCGCCAGGCACATCGTTATATGCGCCGCCACCCATCCCACCGAAGGCGGTGTTGTTGTTGACGCTGCTCTTGTAGAGATGCGTCAAACCCTGATTGAAAACCGCTGCGCCTGCCGCAGCGTTGTTATTCGTAAACCAGGCTTCATAAAGAATGGAATTGGCGTCCTCCAGGGTGATCAACCCGCCGCCGTTCAGTCCAGCGACGTTCTGCTCGAACGTGATCATTGTGGCGCCCAGTTGACCATCGTTGTAGATACCCGCGCCGTGCACGGCGGCCTCGTTGATGCGGAATTCGACGTTTTCCAACGTGGCTTCTGAAGCGAAATTATTCCACAGACCGCCGCCGCTGCCGGTAACAACGTTGTCCTCGATGAGCACATTTGTGGCAAACAGCTCGGCTGTGGCGAAGTTCTCGACGCCGCCGCCGTGATCGGCGCGGTTGCTGAACACCTGTGAATCGATCAACGTCAGCGTTCCCGCCTCGTTAAAAATGCCACCTCCGGCCGATGAGCCAACCCCGCCGGGAGGGACTTCAGCGACATTATTATTAATCGAGCTGTTGGTGATCGTGAGATTCCCGTGATTGCGGATGCCGCCGCCCATCTGGCTCCATCCGTTGTTTATGATCAACAGATCGAGCTCTACCGTCGCGCCGCTGTGGACTTCGATCGTACGATCAGCGTTCTCCCCACTGATAGACGGTGCCCCGGTGCCCAGAATGGTTAGATCGTCGGTGATGTCCAGATCGCCGGTGGCATTGGCATCTTCTCCTGCACCTGCCAGTGTCAACGTGTAGCCTCCCGCGGGCAGGTTGATCGTCTGTGCCCCCGCGCAGGCGTTGGCGTTGTCGATCGCTTCACGCAGAGAGCAATCGGGTCCATCACAAACCCCATCGTTTGTATCGACCGTCTTTGTGACGTTATAGACTGGCGTACACACCGGCGAAGGCGTGCAGCCCACCAGAGATAGCCCAAGGGCTACAGCAATCGAGAATACCGTCAGACGCAGCTTGTTTGGGGAAGCCATTAAGAACTCCTTTTGTCAACGATCCATGCTCGGATGTCCTGGACTGAAAGCCAGTGTTATCCTTGTAACGTGCTTGACCGTGGATTTGTGACAGGTACATAATGAATTAAGCCATTATGTGAAATATTTCACATGGCGGCAATGTACAGGATACATCCATTATTACTTGGCTGCGAATTCTACGCAGTTCGCTGGAAAGCAATAGCCAGGGTACATTCTTCCCATGCCGGAAAGATACCGATCTTCATTGCGCGATGCTTCTCTTCTCGTTCCTGATTTGATCTACTTGAATCACGGATCGTTCGGCGCCTGCCCACGCCCTTTGATAGAGGTCTATCAGGCGCGGCAGCGACACCGGGCGCGCGCTGGGCGAAGTGCTACCGGCCCGACGATTTTGATCATGCTCGCTGGCTGCCGCGACTTGACCACCGTCTCGCTTCCAATGACAATGCGCACATGAGATTCCGGCGACCGGACTGGACGACGATCTTCATTGCTGCAGTTGCTGTCTTGATGGGAGTGCTTGCCTACCGTCAGGGTGGGTCCGAGTTGGTGCTGCGCGGCCTGCAGATCGGCGGCAAGACGCTGCTCGATGTGACCATCCTGCTTCTGGCGGCATTTCTTGTCGCCGGCCTCACCCAGGTGCTGGTCCCGCGTGATGTCATCGAGCGCTGGCTCGGTGTGGGTTCGGGCTGGCGAGGAATCTTCTTGGCCTGCCTGGCTGGTGCGCTGATGCCGGGTGGACCTTACGTCTACTATCCCATCGCCGGTGGACTGCTTAAATCCGGCGCAAGCCTGGGCGTCCTGGTGGCATTCGTGACCGCCAAGAACCTATGGTCGGTCTCGCGTCTGCCCTATGAATTCGCCCTGCTTGGCCCCGATCTCACGCTGCTGCGCTACGCTTTGACTTTTATTTTCCCGCCGCTCATCGGCTTCCTGGCTGAGGCGCTCTTTGGCGGATGGCTGGCTCGTATCCGCACGGCGGCAGCATGACCCAGGCGACATTAACCCTCGTCTTGATCGCGCTGGTGCTGGTCCTCATCGCCTGGCGACAGAGCACCGAGAAGCTCAAGCTCGGCGTTCAGCTCGGATGGTCGACCCTCAAGCGTACCCTCCCCGTCCTGCTGCTGGCGTTTATCATCGTGGGTTTTGTCAACGCGCTCGCACCGCAATCTCTGGTGCGCGCCTGGATCGGACCCGATTCTGGCCTGCAGGGTGTCTTGATCGGAACGCTGGCAGGAATGCTGCTTCCGGGTGGACCCTACGTCGTTTTCCCGTTGATCGCCACGCTGTACCAGTCAGGAGCCGGGCTCGGGCCGACCCTGGCGATGATCACCTCATGGGCCACCATCGCACTCCTAACGGTATCCTTTGAGCTGCCCTTCATGGGCTGGAGATTCTCGCTGATCCGGCTCGGGCTGGGTATTCTCATTCCACTGGGAGTCGGTTTCGTCGGCATCCTGCTCTGAACTCAGCGCCCCGGTGTGCAGCCAACTCCCAACAACCTGTGCACCTGAACATTAATTTCACTCTAACACACAGCGAGTATCCTTCTAAAACACAACAAAAACTGAAAGTGAGGCGCATGATGCCTGCTTTTATGCGCTTTTGCAGACAAGCTATCGGCAATGATTTTGCTGATTCCGTACCTGACGGAAAAAAGGAGCAAACAACATGAAAGTACGAAATAAACACCACGTATTTGCCCTGAGCCTATTCATATCTCTGGCGCTCATTCTGGGCGCATGCGCGCCTGCGAGCCAACCTGAGACACTCACCGAAACCCCAAATGAGGTTGTCTTCGTCGATGAAATGGGCGACCTGCTCGCCGATCTCTACGAGCGCGTCAACCCCGCTGTTGTCAACATTCAGGTTGCACAATCGGTTTCACTTGGTGGCCAGATACCGGAAGATCACCCTGATCTTCCTGACTTCCCAGAGCTTCCTGATGATCAATTCCAATTCGGTCAGGGATCCGGTTTCGTCTGGGACGCGCAGGGACATATCGTCACGAACTACCACGTCGTCGATCAGGCTGAGCGCGTCAACGTGACCTTTTCGGATGGTCTCACGCTGGAAGCCGAGATCATCGGCACCGACCCGGACAGCGATCTGGCTGTGATTCGTGTTGAACCTCTCCCGGAAAACATCGAGCCGCTTGACCTGGCTCAGTCCAGGGATCTGCGGGTGGGCGAATCGGTCATCGCGATCGGCAACCCCTTCGGACTTGAGGGCACCATGACCACCGGCATCGTCAGCGCACTCGGGCGTTCGCTGCCCTCACAGGCACGCACTGCAGATGGCAGTCGGTTTAATATCCCCAACATCATCCAGACTGACGCGGCGATAAACCCCGGCAACTCCGGTGGCCCGCTTCTTGATTACACCGGGCGTGTCATCGGCGTCAACACTGCCATCGAATCGCCCGTGCGCCAGTTTTCAGGAGTTGGCTACGCCGTGCCGTCCGATATCATCGCCAAGATCGTGCCGGCGTTGATTGAGGATGGCCGCTACCCACATCCCTGGCTAGGGCTCGCCGGCCGTACGCTCACACCCGGCATCCGCGAGGCGATGGATCTCGAGCCCACACAGACTGGCATCCTGGTGATCTCTGTCGCTGAGGACGGCCCTTCCGATAAATCCGGATTGACGGGCAGCGATGAGGAGGTTCGCATTGACGGCTTCCCTACACTGGTGGGCGGCGACATCATCGTCGCCATTGATGGTCAGGAGATCCGCGAGTTTGACGACCTGCTCTCCTACCTTGTGGAGAACACCGTCGTCGGACAGGATATCACCCTGACCGTGCTTCGTGACGGCGAGACGCTTGAGCTCGAAGCGACCCTCGGCGAGCGGCCAACCACTAATCTTTAGCCTCTACACACAGCTTGTAGAAGACTCCACAAGGGCATGGACTTTCATGCCCTTGTGTCTTTTAAGGCCGATGGCACAAAAGTCCTCCCTGTGCTGCCTGTAACACTCGCCCATCTCAACCGTTATCTCCTATACAGCGCGATGGTTTGCGCGCAAAAAACTTGTTCGGTTGCCTAGGATATTTCCAGAAGGAAGGCTCTGCTATGAAAAAGAAACTCCTAGCCGCAATGCTGTTCGGGCTTCTGCTGGCACTCGTGCCCGCATTCACTTCGGCACAGGATGGCCTCGTCGTCACCGTAGGAACAGAATTCAGCTGCGACTCGGCACTGTTCACGATTGCAATCGAAGGTGGATCCGCCCCTTACATAGTTGCAGTCGATTATGGCGATGGCGCCTTAGAAGAGCAGCTTGTCGAAGAAGGTGAGCTTATACTGGAACACACCTATCTCTTCCAGGGGGGGTTTCCTTGGTCGGTGAACGTCGAGGATTCGCTTGGCGCTATGAGCAGCGAATCCGGCACAGCATTCCTGAGTGGTCCAGAAGTCTCGTTGAGTTCCACTCCATTCCCTCCGCTGCTCACCCTCGATGGGGGTGAGGCGAGCGTCTCGTTCACCGCCAATGTCTCCGACGGCACGCCGCCATATACCTACGAATGGGATCTCAATGGCGACGGCGTCACGGAGGAAGGCTTCACGGGTCCTGAAACCGAGTTCACCTACACCGAGTATGGCTACTATGATTCCGAGGTCCGCGTTACGGATGCGTGCGGTTTCGTCGAGACAGATTCGCTCACGGTCCAGGTGTTGGATCCAGAATCCATGCCCTCCGACTATTGCCATCCCACGGCTCAGAAAATCGCCGAAGCGGTCAACAGCATCTTCCCGGACCAGGCGACTCAGATTTACAGCTGTGAGGATATCTTTAACATTTTTGAAGGTGCCTTGACGGGCTACCAGCTCGGTTTCGGTCGCATGTGGCATGCTTACCAATTGAGCCAGACAATCGAAGAGCTTAACTGGGAGCAGATCCTTGACTGGCAGCTTAACAACAGCGGCTGGGGCTTGCTTGTTCAGCTTGATCGCTATGGCGACCTGCTCGAGGAGCAATCGATCGTAGAGTTGATGGCGCTCGTGGCATCCGATGACTACAGCATGAACGATGTGCGCAGCGCGGTGCGCGCCGTCACC
>Ga0207752_1000153_pt1 | contig 31697 bp, 27 predicted proteins | sample Pon2CUnioCityCA_6_FD_187272 | JGI IMG/M metagenome (GOLD analysis project Ga0207752, IMG submission 187272) | Marine sediment microbial community from Union City, CA, USA - Pond 2C Sediment 2 (SPAdes) | ecosystem: Environmental > Aquatic > Marine > Intertidal zone > Salt pond sediment ... | reverse complement strand
CCCGCCGTCGAGCCACAGGATATCCACGGGCCCGTAGCCGGTCATCAGCTCCTCAACAAGGCTGTGCGTGAATTCGACGAACGTGGCCCATTTTTCCGGATGTTGCTTCGTATCGTAATTGACGTTGCGGTCCCGGTGCGGCCACTCGGGGGCCCAATACCCCGGGTGATGCCAGTCGGACTTCGAGTAGTACGCCCCGATGCCGAAGCCTTCGTCGCGGAACGTATCGAAGACTTGCCCGACGACGTCCGCCTTGGGATTTGTGTGGAACGGGCAGGATGGATCGGTCGTGCGGTAGTCGGTCTGCTTCGTGTCGAACATGCAGAATCCGTCGTGATGCTTCGTGGTGAAGACGACGTACTTCATGCCGGCTTCCTTTGCGGCGGCGACCCACTTGGCCGGATCGAACTTCTGCGGATTGAACGTCTGGTTGAGCGCGACGTAATCCCGGAAGAATCGCTCGAAGTTCTTGCCGCGCTCGACCCAGGCGGGCAGATCGTCCGGCCGGGCCCAGGTGTCCACCTCGACCAGCGGCCACGACTCGATGCAGCCCCACTGGCTGTAAATACCCCAGTGCATCATGAACCCGAACTTCCAGTCCTGGAACCGGTCGAGCTTGTCCCATACGAGCGGATCGGTCTCGTTGTCTGCAGGCTCGCCCGTCGGCGGATAGGAGAGGTAGTTTGCCAGAATGTGGCCGAGGATCTGTTCGCCACGTTCGTTGGCGTGAATGGGATCGCGCTTGAACCAGTCCAGTTCCTTCCCCGAGTCCCGAACGTACTGTCCCCACGCCGCCTCCATGTCGAGGAAGGCCGCATGAACTTCGTTGGCGAGCGTCTCCAGACCCTTGCGGTAATCGCTGTAGCGGTCCGGATCATTGATCTTCCGCCACTGTGTCTCATCCCGGGGATCGACGGATCCGAACGCACCGGTCATCAGCAGCAGATCCGGGGACGCCGTCTCGCGAATCTGCCCAATGACGTCCCGGATGGAATCGAGGTCGTTGCGATGGCTGATGCCCCCAATGATGACGAGATCGGGCCCGTGGTCCAGAACGAACTTCTGCACTCGGTCCGGTTCCTTATACCACCAGCAGCCCGTCGAGCCGCGTACGGACGTGATCTTGTCGATCGAGCACGTCGGGTGACGTCGCTCGACAATGTACGTCCAGCCCGACCGGCTCGTATCGTTGACGATGCTGTCGCCGAGCATGACCACGCGCAGTGTCCCGCCTGTGTTCAACCGTTGTTTCGTTTGAGGCAGCCTGTCCCACCGACCGGAAGACGGACGGTACCGGACCGCCGGCATTTCCGCATACGCCTCCTGAATCTGCTCCAGCGTCCGTTCGTTGCCGCCAAAGATGTAGCCATCGTCGCCTCCACGGGATGTCCCTGCTGGAAGGGCCAGCATCAGCGTGCATGCTATGCGAATTGCCAGAGTCACTTGTCCTGCTCCTAATGACCTGTATGAACGAAAACCGGGGTGAGGTTCACGGTGGCTCCATGATATGCGCCGAGCGGAAACATGCAAGAACGGTGCGGATTCCCATTTCAACCCCGTCGTGGACAGAATCCCGGCCATCGGTCAAAAATGCTGTAATCGACGGAGGATATCAGTTAAAATATTCGTCTTTGATGTGCGACTACCGATTAGAGCTATGGATGTGGAAACACAATCATCACCGAGCGAGTTGAGAGTGCAGCGGAGACGTCACTTGAAGGCGACGCTTCTGACCAGTCCGGAAGGTCGCATTCTGTTGCTTGGGGTCACGATCGCGCTTGCGTTCAGTCTCTATCTGGGCATCGGCGTGCTGGTCTGGCCGGAGGAGACGCAACTGCTCATCGGCGTGACTGCGACGGCCGCGATGTTCGGCCGGGCCGCCGGCTTGGCCTTTGGTTACTCCCTCGGGCTCGGGCACGGCACGGTGATTCCCATCGCCATGATCGTGGAAACGGTCTTCGTCTTGACATTCTATCCGCTGTTTGTGCTCGGCTGGCGACATCTGCTGGTCGTCAAGCCGCTGAAGAACACCTTCGACCGGATCCACAAGGCCGCCGAAGCCCGCCGGGGCACGATCCAACGCTACGGTTTGGTCGGGCTGTTTGCCTTCGTCTGGTTTCCCTTCTGGATGACGGGTCCGGTGGTCGGTTCGGTGATCGGCTTTATGCTCGGGTTGCGCGCCTGGCTGAATATGACTGTCGTGCTAGGCGGGACGTACGTTGCGATCGTTACCTGGGCCTTCTTCCTGCGGCATGTCCACGAGCGCATCGCGTCGTACAGTTCTTATGCCCCCATCATCCTCGTGGTTGTTATTGTCATCATTGTTCTCGCCGGGCATCTCCTCCAGCGGACTCTTCACGAGAACAGAAACAAACAGTAGGAACTATGGTTGGGAGGCCGGTCCATGCGAACGGTTCGATTCGGGATCATCGGTTGCGGAATGATGGGGCGGGAGTTCGCCAGTGCCGCGGCGCGGTGGCTGCATCTGCCGGAGATGACGGTTCGCCCGGAGATCGTCGCGATCTGCAATCGCACGCTGGATGCGCCCAAGATCGACTGGTTCCGGCAGAACGTGCCGACCATCAAGCAGGTGACGAGCGACTATGAAGAGCTCCTGGGGAATCCCGAGGTGGAGGCGGTCTACATTGCTGTGCCGCACAATCTGCACGAGGAGTTCTACCTTGCGGCCCTTGAGGCCGGAAAGCATCTCATGGGCGAGAAGCCCTTCGGCATCGACCTCAAGGCCAACCGCGCCATCATGGCCGCCGTGAAGAAGCATCCGGAGACTTTCGTGCGGTGCGCGTCGCAGTTCATCTTCTTCCCCGCCGTGCAGCGGATCGGGCGGATGATCGAAGTCGGGGCCTTCGGGCAAATCATTGAGGTCAACGCCGGCTTTCTGCATTCGAGCGATCTGAACCCCGACAAGCCGATCAACTGGAAGCGGACGCTCAAGTACAACGGCGAGTACGGCTGCATGGGGGACCTCGGCCCACACGTTTGCACCGTGCCGTTCCGTGCGGGCTGGATTCCGCGCAACGTGCGGGCGGTCCTGTCCAATATCATCCACGAGCGTCCGGACGGCCGGGGCGGCACGGCGGCGTGCGAAACCTGGGACAACGCCACGTTGCTGAGTGAGGCCCACGACCCGGCCTCAGGCAGTGTCTTTCCCTTCAATCTGAAGATCGAGCGGGTCTCACCCGGCGAAAAGAACAACTGGTACATCGAAATCTACGGGACCCGCGCTTCCGTTCGGTACAGCCTCAAGGACGCCAACGCACTGGAATTGCTCGAATACGCCTCCGGCGGCAAAGGGAACCCGGAGCAAGCCTGGCGCAGGATCGATATGGGTCACGAAGTGACGTACGGTTCGATCACGTCGGAGATCTTCCAGTTCGGCGTTTCGGACGCGATCCTGCAGATGTGGGCGGCCTTCCTGTACGAGCTGGACACCAAGCGAACGCCGGCTAAGTTCGCCGGATGTGTCACGCCGGCCGAGAGCGTGCTCTGGCACAAGCTGTTCACCGCAGCTCTCGAATCGCAGGCAAGCGGCACCACCGCCGTGATCCGCTGACGAGCGTTTTCTTGAAGGTTTGCCTCTCACAGGAGTCTCATTGTATAGGTGCACGGAGTCGGTCCACCGGAAGACGGTGAATCCGCTCGGTCGCGAAGCGCCGTCGCCATACGGAAATGGGCCAATCGTGGTTGCGCCGTGCCGGGGTCAATCGTCTTAGAGATGAGGACTGTCAGCTTGTTCGCAGAACGTGGAACGCGGCAAAGGAGCTATCGCGATGAACGCAAGGGTCTTTTGGATCTTTGGGATTCTTCAGAGTGTGTCCCTGGGGATGATCGTATTCCTGTTGTTCCGATCGCTCAACGCGATTCAGGGAGAACCGCTTGTCGGCCTGGACACCACGATCGTATTGAGCACAGCCTTCCCGCTGTTTCTGCTGCTCGTCACCTACACCATCTACACGAAGAAGTGAGAAATCTCTTGGGAAAGGGCGGTTGGATGAGAGCTCAGTGCTCACTCGCGTTCCTCGTGATCGTTGTCTTTGCTGTTCTCGGATGCGACTCGGATGCTGAGGACGAATCCCTGCGGGGAATCTGGGAGGGCAGCCTGCAGTATCCGGGTTTCGAGTCGCGCATTGTATTCGTTATCAAGCCGATGTCGGATGGCACGTTTGACGCCACCATGTTGAGGCCCGACCAGAGCGATGACGAGACCTATGTAAGCGAGGTACTCTTCTCGAATTCGCGCGTGCGCCTGCGGGTGGATCGCGTCAACGGACATTTCGACGGCTTGCTGAAGGCGCAAGGCAAGACGATAGAAGGCCAGTGGAGCCAGGGGCGATGGTCGCAGCCGCTGATCCTTAAGAAAGTACCGGCGGTCGCGGCGCCGCGAAGACCGCAGACCCCTGTCCCGCCGTTTCCATACGACGAGCAGGAGGTGACCTTCGTCAACGACGAGGCGGGCGCCAGGTTTGCCGGCACGCTGACGCAGCCGCGAATGGGCGGTCCGCACCCGGCGGTCATCCTGATTCCGGGCGGGGGGGCTCACGATCGCGATTACATCATCCTGCAACATCGTCCCTTTCTCGTCCTCGCCGATCACCTCACCCGCCACGGGATCGCCGTCCTGCGGTTCGACGAGCGGGGCGTCGGCGAGTCGACAGGCGACCGTTCGCAGGCGACCAGTGAACACTTCGCCGGGGACGTGCTCGCGGGCTGGAGTTTCCTTCGAGCCCTCGAAAGCATCGATCCCAATCGAGTCGGGCTCATCGGGCACAGTGAAGGCGGGACGATTGCCGCCCTCGCGGCCGCGCAGCGTCCGGACGTGGCCTTCATCGTTATGATGGGGTCCCCGGGGTTGCCGGGAAAGCAATACAACCTTCAGTTCGAGCAATCGACGGCTCGTTCCCTGGGACAAAGCGACGAGGCGGTCGCCGCCAGGGTCCGGTTTCAGGAGCGAGTTCTTTCCGTCGTCATCGAGGAGCAGGACCCCGTCGTCGCGGAAGCCAGGCTTCGCCATCTCTACCGCGAGCTATCGCCGTCCATGCCGCCGGCGCAGATCGAAAGCGGCCTCCAGAGACTGCTCTCGCCCTGGTTCCGATTCAACGTGACTCACGATCCCGGGGCAACGCTGCGCGCCGTGCAATGCCCGGTCCTGGCCGTCATCGGCGAAAGAGACGTGCAGGTCCCTCCGGAGGGAAATTTGGAGGCGATCCGACAGGCCCTCCAGCCCGGCGAAAACGACCGTCATCGGGTCGAGACATTGCCGGGCCTGAACCATTTCTTTCAGACGTGTGTGACCGGCTCGCCCGTCGAATATGGAAAGATCGAAGAGACGATGTCACCCGCGGTCTTGTCCTTGCTGAGCGACTGGATCCTGGGTCTCAGCGAAGCCGACCCTTAGCAGCTCTCGTCTTCGCGTTCGCCTCAACACATCTGAGCTTGTCACGCTCTATCATACTGAGGGACTTTGAGCGACTCGCCGTCTTTGAGGGCGGACCGGTGGGCGATGATGCCGGGGACGGTCATCGCGAGGGCCTCATAAACGTTCACGAGCGGCTCGCGATCTTCGAGGATCGCGGTGATGAACTCGTTGGCGAGCGGACCGTGCGAGCCCCCGTGTCCGCCGGCGGGCATGCCGGGCGGCAGCGGGGGACGTCTGGGGTCCGGAAGCTCTTTCATCGCGCCCTGGTAGCTCATTTCGCTCATCCAGCCCTTCTCGCCGAAGACCCGACCGGTCTCGACAAGCGCCCCATGTACGCCCTTGCACATCAGCATGCGCGATGATCCACCTTCGCTCGTCCGAAACAGCGCGACTTCGTCGGTGAACCGGTTGTCGTAGCGGTTGGCACCGGGTTTGTAGGCGTCGAACCCGGCGTTGAAGCCGAGGCAGGAGACGGAGGTGAATCGCTTGCCGGTCACGCCGACGTAATAGGCCGTGGAGTGCGTCGGATACCATAGCGGCGGCATCCCCACGCGCCAGCCCTTGAACGAGGGAATCGGCGTCGAGCGGAAGTGGTAGTACTCGCCTTCGGAGTAGACGAGCCGGCCGAACCCGCCGGCGCGGTAGATCTGCCGCATAGCGCAGCAGTTCTCACGGTAGCAGCTCGTCTCGGCCATCATGTATTTGAGGCCGGTCTTCTGCACGGTCTCGACGAGCTGCTCGGCCTGTTCGAGCGAGCCGAACACGGCGGGAACCGCGGTCATCACGTGCTTGCCGTGGTTGAGGACCTCCATGCAGTGCCGCGCGTGGCTCGGCGCATCGGTCGCCACGAAGACCGCCTCGATTTTCGGGTCCTTCACGAGCACCTCCAGCGACTCGTAGGATTTGTCGCACCGGCAGGCCTCCATGAGCCCGGCGCGCCGGTCCGGGATCAGATCGCTGACGGCGACGATCTCGACGTTGGGATGGTCTTGGAAGCCGAAGGCCGCCCCGAACCGGCACACGCCGTAGCCGACGATCCCCACACGGACCTTCCGCTCGGAGACCGGCTCCCAGGTCTTGCCCGTCCCCTTCTCCGCAGCGCCGACGGCCCGCGCCGGCCAACCACCGCCCGCCAGCGCCCCCAGCGAAAGCACCCCCAGACTCTCCAGAAACTCCCGTCGAACCATCGAATGAGCAGTATCATCCGCCATAAGCCAGCCTCCTTCATCCCCCCGTACCAACATTCTCACAACAACCACAGTGCTCCGAACACCGCCGCTACTATAAGGGGCATTATAATGATCGCCTATCCCACCTGCCAGCTAACAACCGCAGTTGACCGGTATTGACACCATCGACAGGATGCAGCATCCGGGTCTCGTGAATGGGTTCGGTCCGGCGTTGGGTGGGAACAATAGCGTTTTGCGCCTTGCAGGATGCCGGCGGGGACATGGAGCATTCGCCCGGGCTCGCCTCCTCTCCGCTGGTATCCCAAATGCGATAAACGCCCCATTTTCACTGATGTGAATACGCGTGTCAGTCCGCTGTTCGTGTCGACAATGCCATCGCAGCCAGTTCCTTCCTGTAAAGCTTCCGACAGAGGCACAACAGGCATTGGCGATGGTTTGACTGCCCCTCCAAGCTGGTCAAGAATGTGGGCCATACACGGAGCAGAACGTCCTCTTTTCCGCACCCCAGGGCGCAGTTGCGATGCGCATTCCTGACTTGTGGTTCATGTGAGGCGGTTGTCCAAATGGCTGGGCAGCCATCCAACAACGACCTGCCTCGTTTCGTCGTCCCAGAAGAAGTAGATGGCCAGACAGTGATGATCGTTTTTGCCCTTGCCCTTTCGAATGTGCAGTTCAAGGAAACGACTGTTGGTGGAGTGGCTTGGATATTGAAGGAAATATGTATCGCCTTCCTCTCCCGCGCGCTCTCGCGAAATCGATGGTGAACACTGAACCTTCAGCGTATCCACCTGTTTGTCGAATGCCTCCTTTGCACCCTCGTAACTCAGTTTCATATTCCGGTATTCGTTCGCCAGTAGCAGGAGGCTTCGGTAGACGAGTTCGACATCTTCATAGCAGGCGTTTCGCACCGCGCGTATGGCACGCGGATGCAAGACCAGACGCGAGGCTAAGTTCTTGCTCACCCAGTCTGGCAGATCGTCATAACCTTGCGGAATCTCGATTGAGGTGTCCGGATCTTCCCCCGTTTTCTCGGCCAACCGTCCTCGCAGCAATTCAACCTGCCAGCGAAGGCTATTATTCTCGGCGATGTAGTGGTCGCGGTCCTTGTCTGCCTGATCAGCGAGATCCATCATTTCATCGCGTTCCTCTTCGGTCTCCTTGATCTTCTGTTCCAGAACGCCAATCTCACCTTGGTAAATCGCCTGCCAGTCCGCTTCCTCGTTTGCTTCACGACGTGTGGTTTCTGCTTGCAGTCGCTTAGCGTCAGTGAAGAATAGACAGCCACACCAGTCAACCTGTCTCGTAGCCGATTCCTGATGCGCGCGGTCAGCCAAGAAGGCGGCAAACGCTTCCTCGCCCTCAAGACCTTTGTAGCGCATGAAGATCATGTTCTCCGCCAGTGCCAGTGGATGCTCTGCAAAGGGGGAATCAGTCTCGAAGTCCAAGCCCGGCCTATAGGTCCGTGCAGCACCTTGGAAAGCTGACCAAACCTTGCCGACACGGTTGGTCCATCCGAAGCTTGCAACATGTGGAAGAACGGCAACGTGTGCAAGCCCCAAGGTGCGCTGGGCGAGTCTCCGCTCATCCAGGACATACTGCCGTACCCTACCGGGAAGTTTGTTGGCATCGGCTTCTGTAAGGAGATAGACGGGCAGGATGCGTTGGGGATCAGTGATGAATCGATAGAAGACATCGAGCTCATTCTCTGTATTCAAACACCACGCGTGGCTTTCCAGTTGTCGCCCAGTGGAAAGCGTGAAGCTGTCGGCTAAGTACCGCACTATCCTTGGACGCGTAAGCGTGATTTCAGTGTCGCAGTAGGGCTGTGAGGTGCAAAAGACGCGTACGGCGAACCGGTGAGTCCCTGATGTGTCCTGTCTGAGTGCCAAATCCGTGGTCCACATCCGACCAGCAACCGCCTGTTGCTCACCGTAAGGGGCATCTTGGTGCGTCAGGCGAAGGCTCCACAACCCTTCCGATGGCACAGTTGCACACTCAACATTATTCCCGGGTACTCCACACTCGAATTCTCTTCCCTCCCAAGCCTCTTGCGGCAGTTCGTTCGAGCAGAGCCCGCGTACCCAGCCGATGATGGATTTGATTGCCGCTGTCCAAGTTTCCTGGACAGTCTGGCTTTCCTTCGGACCTAATGCCGCAGCGAGTTGATAGGTAGTGCGCACGGTTGGCCCGTCTCGATGAGATCGAGTCTTGCGGATTCGCCTGTCCGCCTCGTGGGGTGTGCTGCTGACTGCCATTTCATGCTCCCTTCAGTCAAGTCATTGCACTTTCCGTCCCGGTCGATTATCGACAATCGATAATCAATGGCTTGTTAGTCTCATCAAGGATGCAAAAGCTTGCCGCTGCGCGTTCTATCGGCCGGAACGACAGGTGCGATAAGGGGAAAATGGGAAACGTAGCGAGAAAGGATCGGGCTTCAGGGATTGCCTCCCGATGGGATACCAGCTTCGGCCAATCCTTTCTCATGCTTCTGGCTCAAAGCGGAAAATGGCGCGGTGTGTGGGAATCAAGCTGGCGGGGGCGGAAAGGAGCGTGGGGGCTCGGAGAAGGGTGACAAGGGGCTATGCAAAGGGCGTGCATGGGTTTAGAATGGCCGGGCGATTGGAGTCGTTCGATTGTCGGAGTGTCATGGACGATACGGATCAGGCCACATTCGAGTTGCAGCGGGGCGGGGACGGCCGGGCTACCCTAATTCTCAAGGGCCGGCTGGACCGTGAGAGCGTCGCTTCGCTCTGGCGGCCGAGCACGCAGGTTGTCCGTCAGGCGGGGGCGGGACATCTGGTCGTGCAGGCCGGCGGGGTCGAGTATTGCGACGGGGCCGGGATCGCGCTGCTCTCGGAGTATCGGCGGATCCAGCAGGAGAATGGCGCCCAGATCGAGTTTCGCGACCTGCGGCCGGAAATCGTCAAGTTGGTCGCCCTGTTTGAGATCGACCGGCCGGCGCGTCCTCCGAAGTCGATGCACCCCGTGATCGACTGGATTCATCAGGTCGGCGGGGCGACGGCCGGGCTGTTCCATGATTTCATCGCCCAGGTGAGCTTCATCGGCGAGGTCTGCGTCAAGCTGCTGCGCGTCGTGCGGCACGCCGAGAAGCTGCGCTGGAGGGACACCCTGATCATCGCGGAGAAGGCCGGGGCCAACGCGGTCGGCATCACGGCCCTCATGGGCTTTCTGATCGGACTGATTCTGGCCTTTCAGTCGGCGGCGAGCCTGGAGAAGTTCAATGCAGAGATTTTCGTGGCCGATCTGGTGGTGATTGCGTTGTTCCGCGAGCTGGGGCCGCTGATGACGGCGTTCATCTTAGCCAGCCGCAGCGGCTCGGCCTTCGCCGCCGAGTTGGGCACGATGAAAGTGAACGAGGAGATCGACGCGCTCGTGACCATGGGCCTGGACCCCGTGCCGTTTCTGGTCCTGCCCCGGCTGGTCGCGGTCCTCTGCGTCATTCCGCTGCTGACGGTGTTCAATCATCTGTTCGGCCTGATCGGCTGCGGGCTGGTCATGGCTTCCTGGGACTTGCCGGTGACGACGTACCTCGAGCGAATCCGAGAGGCGGCGAGTCTGGCCGACTTCTTCGGGGGCCTCGTCAAGACGTTCGTGTTCGGGACGCTGATCGCCGGCATCGGCTGCCTGCGAGGCCTGCAGACCGGCCACAGTCCCAGCGCCGTCGGCGATGCGGCGACCCGCGCCGTCGTCAGCGGCATCATCGCCATCGTGGCCGCCGATGGTGTATTCGCCGTGATCTACTATTTCCTGGGCATCTAAGGAGAACTCCGAAATCCGAATGTCGAAATTCGAAACAAATTCAAAGCACGAAGCTCCAAGGACCGAAACGCTGTCGCGCACCGGCGGGAACCGTTTGGGATTTCGGGTTTTGGTCATTCCGATTTGTTTCGGATTTCGAGCTTCGAGCTTCGTGCTCCCAGCGTGCCCGGGACTGTCTTGTTCAGGAGTTGAATGGCAGATAGAACAATTATCCAAGTGAGGGACCTGACGGCCGGCTATGGCCGCACCGTGATCCTCAAGGATATCGGTTTCGAGGTCCGGGCCGGGGAGATCTTCGCCATCTTAGGCGGCTCCGGGTCCGGCAAGAGCACGCTGCTCAAGCACATGATCGGCCTGACCAAGCCATTAAGCGGGACCGTCGTCATCGACGGAACCGATGTCATCGCCGCCGAAGGCGCCGAACGGCTCAACGTGCTCAAGAAGATCGGCGTGGCCTATCAGAGCGGCGCGCTGTTCGGCTCGATGACCGTTCTGACGAACGTCTCGCTGGTCCTCCAGGAGTTCACCGACCTGCCCGATGAGACGATTGAGGCGATTGCCCAGATGAAGCTCAAGGCGGTGGGCCTGGAGGAAGCCGCGTACAAGATGCCGTCCGAGCTGAGCGGCGGGATGCGCAAACGCGCCGCCATCGCCCGGGCGCTGGCCATGGACCCGAAGATCTTGTTCCTCGACGAGCCTTCGGCCGGGCTCGATCCCGTTACCTCGGCGCAGATCGATGAGTTGATTCTTGAGCTGTCGCGCAGTCTGGGCATCACGTTCGTGCTCGTCACGCACGAGCTGCCGAGCATCTTCGCCGTGGCGGACCGGGTGATTATGGTGGACAAGGAGGCGCAGACGATCATTGCCCGGGGCAAGCCGCAGGAGCTTCGCGACCAGTGTGACAACCCGGTCGTGCGGCAGTTCTTCAGTCGCCAGGTGGACAAGGTTAGGTCGGCGTAGGTTGCAGGAGCCGTTTTGGTGGGCCTGAAACGAATCGATTGGGATGGATGTGTCGAATGGATGCAAAACCGCATTACTTCAAGATAGGGATCTTCGTCCTGATCGCGGTCGTCTTGATCGTGGTTGCCGTCGTGATCTTCGGCGCCGGCCTGCTGGCGCAGAACGAACTGCACTTCGAATCCTACTTCGCCGAGTCCATCACCGGCCTGAGCGTGGGTTCGCCTCTGGAGTTCCGAGGCGTCCGCGTCGGCCACGTCCGCGAGATCGGATTCGTCGGCAATGTGTATGACCTGGACGAGATCGATGGGGTTGTTTCTCGCTATGCCCCGTACGTCCGCGTGGTCACCGCCGTACCGCGTGCGAAGATCCCCGATTTCACGGCTGGGCAAGTGGAGGAGGTCTTGCAGCAGATGATCGAACGCGGGGCTCGCGTCCGCGTCACCTCGAACATTCTTACCGGACAGGCCTACCTCGAAATGAACTATCTCGATCCGAACCGCTTCCCCGTGGAGGAAGTCCCATGGACGCCGAGGTACGTCCGCATCCCTTCGGCTCCGGGCGAACTGACCACAATCAAGGATTCGATCGACAACATCCTCCACCAGATGCAGGAGATCGACGTCCAGGGCCTGACCCTGGCGTTCCAGAAAGTGCTTGCTTCATTGGACCGCGCCATCAACGACGCCGACCTGGGGGCGGTCAGTGAGGAAGCGCGTGCGTTGCTGAGAGAGGGCCGTGCGAAAGTTGCGGCACTTGAGATGGAGGAGATCAGCGCGGACGTCTTGGAATTGTTGGCGTCCCTGAATCAGGCGGTGACTGATGCGAACCTCCCGCAGGTGAGCCGGCAGATGCAGGACGTGCTGGCCCGAATCGATCAGAAGCTCGTGGCCCTGAACGTCAAGAAGATCAATGCGGACATCGACCGGTTGCTGGGCTCGCTGAATCAGGCGGTGGCCGACGCGAACGTGCCCGCCCTGAGTGAAGAGGCGCAGAGCCTGATGGCGGAGCTGCGAACCACGAACGAATATCTTCAGAGCCTGCTATTGCCCCCCGAGGGGTCTGGGCAGGCGAACCTGCCGGAAGTGGTGGCCCGGCTCGGGAAGACCGTATCCCAACTGAACAAAGTCCTCGCTGCTGAAAAGCCCGAGATTGAGACGATCCTGAACGACTTCCGGGAGATCACGGACAGTCTCAACGAGCTCGTCTCCACTTTGAAGGAACATCCGTCGGAGCTTCTGTTCAGCGATCCGCCGCGAAGATCGGAGGTATTGAAATGATCCGTTTTCACGTCAAGGCATTATCCTGCGTTGTCCTCGCTGCATTCGCCGTTACGCTGGCGGGCTGTGCTCGGGATTCGTATGACAGGCAGTGTTACGTTCTCGGGGCGGCACGGGAGCGGGGGCCGGTGGAGGCCCGGATCGACGGTGCGCTGGAGGTGCGCCGCTTGAGCGTGGATGCGGCGTTTGCCGGCAAGTGCTTCGTCTACCGCGTGGCCGAGCACGAGTATGAGCCTGACTACTACCACCAGTTTCTGGTCCCGCCCGGGATCATGCTCACGAACAAGACGCGCCAGTGGCTGGCGGATTGCGGCCTGTTCGAGCGTGTCCTGCCGGCGGACACCCGGCTCGAACCGACCTACACGCTGGAAGGCAGTGTCGCCGGCCTGTACGGCGACTTCACCGATGACTCCGCTCCGCAGGCCGTCCTGGAGATTCGCTACTTTCTCCTGAACAGCGACAGTGACGCCGAAGCCGTCGTCTTCGCGGAAACCTACCGGGTCCTTACGCCGATTCCCGAGAGGACCGCCGCGGCTTTCGTCGCCGCCCTCGACCGCAGTCTCACAGAGATCCTTACGCGCCTGGAAGCAGACCTCGAAAACCACCAGATCGCCAAGTAAGCGAAACGAAGCCCGCTTTTCCGGCGGGGGTTTACAAATCGAGCTTCGTCAAGACTATGCGCGAACGTATTCAGTCCGGTTGGGCTGCGCACAGAGGATCTTCAGGCGTAAGGTGACAGTCAATCAGCCAGTTTGACGCCATCGTGGCCAGATCGGAGAAATGGGAGTCGGTGCGCCAGTACGCTCCCATGAATGCCAGATCAGAGAAATTGACGCTGCAATCGTCGTTGCGGTCGCCGCCGAGGGCGCACGGGCACGCCCGTCTTATGGCCAGATTGTGGTCGAGCCCGGCGGCAATCGCGAAAAAGCCGCTGTTAGGCGACGGGACATGGTTGAGGTCTCCCCAGACGACGAGTGTCCCGTCTTTCTTGAGACCCAGACTGTACCATGCTCCTGCCGCCACGGCCACGAAGTCCTTGTTCGGCGACGGAACCTTGCACTGATCGAATCCATCATGTCCCCAGGCCACAATGGAGCCATTCTCCTTCAAGCCAAGGCCGTGCTCTGCTCCAGCGGCTATCGCCGTGAAGTCCCGGTTGGGCGAGGGGACCGTACACTGGCCCGACCGGTCGCGTCCCCAGGTGAGCACAGAGCCATCGGCCTTCAGCCCAAGACTGTGCAGCGATCCGGCCGCCACCGCCACAAAGTCGACATTCGGTGGGGGGGCATGACACCGTCCGTTCAGATCGTATCCCCACGGGACCACGGAGCCGTCCTCCTTCAGCCCCAGGCTATGGTGCTCCCCACCGGCCACGGCGACGAAACCACTGTTCGGTGCAGGGACATTACGTTGGCCCTCCAGGTTGCCTCCCCAGGCGACGACCCGACCGTCCTTCTTGACGCCCATACTATGGTCCGAGCCGGCGCCGATGGCGACGAAGTCTGTGTTTGGCGAAGGGACTTTGCATTGGCCTTTCTCGTCCGATCCCCACGCGACAATGGACCCATCCTCCTTGAGGCCGAGGCTGTGGTTATCTCCCGCTGCGATCGCAATAAATCCCCGGTTGGGCCATGGGATATCGCATGCGCCGTAAAACCATATCCCCCAAGCGGCGACCTTGCCATCCTCCCTGAGGCCCAGGCTGTGGAACTGGCCCGCAGCAACGGCGACATAGCGGCTGTCGGAAGAAGGGACTTCGCACTGGTCGAAGCCATTATGTCCCCAGGCGACGATGGAGCCGTCTTCCTTGAGGCCCAGACTGTGGCTCCATCCACCGGCGGCGGCAACGAAGCTGCCATTGGGTGAAGGGACCTCGCATTGGTCGTCGAGATTCGATCCCCATGCGACGATGGAACCGTCGGTCTTGACACCAAGACTATGGGTCGATCCGGCTGCGACGGCCGCAAAGCCGGAACCGGGCGACGGAACATCACACTGGCCATCCTGGTTCTCACCCCATGCGACAATCACACCATTGTCTCTGAGGCCCAAGGCGTGGCTGCCGCCAGCAGAAATCGCGGTGAAACCGCTTTCCAGATAAGCGGGAGCGACATGGTGTCCCCAGCCTACCACGCTGCCTGTTTCGCCGAGCGTGCCGGTTGCTCCCAAGAACGTGGCATAGGCACCGAGCGTGATTCCAGCCAAGAGTCGAGCGTGCATGCGTCTGTCTCCTCCAAAGTCAGGGCTTCTTGGGGCACTACCGTAGGAGCACCACTCTATGATTGCTGCCGGCCTGCCGAGTGCCCACCCACGGCTTTGATCCGCGCACCGCCCGCACACGCCGTCCCTCGCATTATCCTAAATTGCAGGGGTTTATTCAAGAGAATTGTCATCTCGTAACGCCTCCGTATCGTCTCTGGGGGAGACATAATGTCACGCCCACACATTTCATAGGCGACACCCAGTTCCGCGTGTTCGTCAGCGGGCCAGAGGCCCCTTGGACTGATGACCACGATCGACTGTCTGCCTCTTCTGGGTCCCCGACGCACTTCGGATCCCAGGAACTGTGACTCATGCCCCGTGGCTGGAGGTAGACTCCCCGCCTTCGCGGGGCTTTTCGCCTTCCTCCACATCCGTTGTGGTCTGCGAGAGCAGTTTCCGATTTGGGGCACGCGGTTCGCTCGTGCGAAGGGCATCCTGCGGCTTGACAACGACGAGAATCGCGGCGAGAATTCGAGAAAATGCACATACGTGAACAGATGTTCGGACTTGAGCGATGACCAGTGATTCGGAACTCAGAAGGCTGCTGTATAGGGTGGCGAAGGCGTACTATGACGACGGCTTGACGCAGCAGCAGATCGCCGAGCGGTTCGGGCTGTCGCGGGTGAAGGTCTCGCGTCTGCTGCGGGCCGCCCGTGAGGAAAAGGTCGTGCAGATCACCATCGCGGCGCCCCAGGAATCGAACGCCGAGATCGAACGGCGGCTGGAGGAGCAATTTGGGCTCAGGGAGGCCCTGGTTGTCACAAACTCCGGCGATGATACCCCCACCATCGTAAGCGAGCTTGGCCCTGTGGCGGCGGCCTGCCTGACCCGCGGCCTCCAGGGCAACGAGGTAGTGGCTCTGAGCTGGGGCACGGCGGTTTTGTCCGTCGTGAGTGCACTGCCGGCGATGGATTTGCCGGATGTTCGGGTCGTCCAACTCCTCGGCGGCCTGGGCGAGTTGGAGGCGGAGACGCACGGCGCCGAGCTGGCCCGCCGGATGGCCCAGACCCTTGGGGCGAAACCTCGTCTCATCCACGCGCCGGGTATCGTGAAGGACAAGGCCGTACGGGATGCTCTCGTCACGGATCCGCAAGTGGCCGATACACTGGAGCTGGCCGGCCGGGCCGATGTGGCGCTCGTCGGCATCGGCGTATTCGAGCCCGGCTCCACCCTGCTTGCCGGCGGCAACACTCTGACGGACGCGGAGGTCGAGGACCTCAAGGCACACGGGGTCGTCGGCGATATCGCCCTGCAGTTCTTCGATGAAGACGGCCGCAGAGTGGACCACCCCATCAACGACCGCATTGTCGGCACGGATATCGAGAAGATCCGGAGAATCCGGCGTGTCATTGGAGTCGCGGGCGGAGTCGAGAAGACGCGGGCGATTCGTGCGGCGTTGCGCGGCGGTTTCGTCAATGTCCTCGTGACCGACGACCAGACCGCCGCACGACTGCTCGAGGAAGACAAACCCCAGTGAACTTCACAGCCGAGCGGAGCACGCCCTGAACCTGCCCCGCTGTTCTTCGTAGCACAAGTCGAAAGACGTTTGCACGTTCCCGGCGGATTATGGAGACCGGTACGCACAACGAGAGCCTTGTTCTCATCACCGGCGCGACAGGATACATCGGTGGCCGGCTGGTCCCCCATCTTCTAAAGGTGGGTTATCAAGTCCGAGTCATGGCTCGCGATCGCGCGAAACTGCAGGATCGCCCCTGGCACGACGCCGTGGAGCAGGTCACGGCTGACCCATTGACACCAGAGACATTGCCGCAGGCCCTGGCCGGCGTGACCTGGGCATTCTATCTCATCCACAGCATGACCGGCGGCGCCGACTTCCGCCAGCGGGACATCACGGCCGCAAGGAACTTCGGGCGTGCGGCGGCGGAAGCGGGCGTTCACAGAATCATCTATCTCGGCGGACTCGGCGCGCGCGGCACACAGCTCTCGGAACACCTCAGGTCTCGACATGAAACCGCCGATGCACTGCGGGAAGCCGGCGTACCGGTGACGGAATTCCGCGCCGCCATTGTCGTAGGTTCCGGCAGCATCTCGTTCGAGATGATCCGACACCTGACGGAGCGTCTGCCCGTGATGATCTGCCCGCGATGGGTGTTTACGAAAGTGCAGCCCATCGCGATTGCGGACGTGCTGGCCTACTTTACGGCCGCCCTGGAAAAGCCCGACGCAGCCGGTCGGATCATCGAGATTGGCGGAGCGGACGTCCTGACCTACGGCCAGATGATGACCGGCTACGCCCATGTGCGAGGACTGCGTAGGCTCCTGATTGCAGTGCCCGTATTGACGCCGAGGCTCTCGTCTTATTGGGTGCACTGGGTGACGCCCGTCCGGGCCGCCTATGCACGCCCGCTGATTGAGGGACTGCGAAATGAGGTCTTAGTCTCCAACGCCACTGCCTCGATGGTCTTTCCCGATCTCCATCCCGTCGGCTATGAAACGGCCGTCCGCCGGGCGATTGACGAACTACAGGCCCAGCGGTTCGTGACAGAATTGCCAAACCAGCCTGCCCCCGCGAACCGTGTGGACACCATCATGCGGGAAGGCATGATTGTGGAGCGCCGGAGCCTGCTGATCAATGCTCCGGCGGCCGAGGTTTATCGCGTATTCTCCGGTCTTGGGGGCACGCGCGGCTGGCTGTGCTTCAACTGGGCCTGGAGGCTGCGCGGGCTCGCCGACCGCCTGATCGGCGGCGTCGGCCTACGGCGGACGCGGCCGGATCGCGAGGTCCTGCGCAGAGGCGATATCGTCGATTTCTACCGCGTCGAGGCGGTGGCACCAGACCGCCTGCTTCGCCTTCATGTCGAAATGAGACTGCCGGGTCAAGGCTGGCTCCAATTCGAGGCAAGGCCTCTCGGCGCTACGCGGTCTACTCTCATCCAGACGGTCTTCTTCGCCCCACGGGGCCTGATCGGCCTGCTCTACTGGTACGTGCTCTACCCAGCCCACCGGCTCATTTTCGCCTGTATGCTCCGGCGAATGGCCCGAGAGCCCGAGACACTCCAGACCTCCGTGAAGCCAGAGGCCCGCTTGCCGGATTCCTGAGATCACCGCCCAACTTTGGAGAACCGGCATGGGGCTCGGACGTACCAAGTATTGCCGGACGGTTCACGATATGTGGTGTAAGTCATGTGAATATGGGAGATGCTCATGGCGAAGCTGAAGGTTGGGGACAAGGCGCCGTCGTTTTCACTGACGGACCAGAACGGCAGGGCGGTCTCGCTCGCGGACTTCAAAGGCACGAAGCTGCTGCTGTACTTCTACCCGAAGGCGGACACCCCCGGGTGTACACGGCAGGCGTGCAGCGTTCGTGACTCGGCGGAGCATCTGCAGGAATCCGGCGCCGCGGCGGTTGGCATCAGCCCGGACAAGCCGGAGAAGCAGAAGAAATTCGACCAGAAATATGATCTCGGTTTCCCGCTCCTGGCCGACACGGACCACAAGGTGGCTCAAGCCTATGGTGCGTGGGGCAAGAAGTCCATGTACGGCAAGACGTATGAGGGGATCATTCGCTCCTCGCTCCTGATCGACGAGGACGGCAAGATCCTCCAGGTGTCGTACAAGGTCAAGCCGGAAGATACCGTGCCCAACGCTCAGGAGGCGCTGGCCTGAGAAAGACCGCTGTCATGCGGCGGTGCGGCGTCTCGAATGCAGTCGCGAGTCAATCGCGACATCGCCGGCCCGTCGGTGCCTCTCGCGCGCAGCTCTCTCGCACCCCGCTCATTCATCCGGTCCACGACGGCTTGCCCGAACCGCAGGTTCTCCACCGACAATTTCATGAAATCGACGGCGTTGTCCCGATACGGAAACAAATCGAGTCCGAACCAGCCGTCGTAGTTCTCCTGATCCAACACGTAGAGAATGCTCACCAGGCGAATGAAATTCGCGCAGCCGGGCGGGATGTCACAGTCGGCTTGCTGATCGTTGTCGTCGAAATGCGTGTGGAAGAGCTTCTTCGCCCGCAGCACGAGGGAGAACATGTCCTCGATGTTCTCTCTGGCGATGAGACTGTGGCCGACGTCGATGTTGATCCCGAAATTGGGGTCGTCGACCTCCTGAACGATGGACAGGGCGGCGGCCGTGGTGCCCATCATGATCCAGGAGCGAGGCTCGAAAGGCTTGGGCTCGATGCAGATCTTCGTTCCGTACTTATGCTCGTGCAGATATTCGAGGATCCGGCGGACGGAATCCACGTAGCGGTCGTAGAGCGCGACGTAATCCGTCTGCAGCGGGAAGTCGCTGCCGTCCGTCGCGGGCCAGAGCACGCTGGTCGGAACGTTGAATCGCGCGCCCATATCCAGCGCCCATTTCACGCGCTTAACCGCCGCCGCCCGGACCTTCGGATCCGTATCGCCCAACGCACCGAACTTGTATTTCTTCTCGGTCCACGTGTGACCGCAGAGCTGAACCATCTGGAGACCGTAATCCTTCAGGACCTTTTCGATCTCGTCGGCGTTCTTATCATCAATCTCCGTCGGCACGTGCAGCTCGATGCCGTCGACACCGTCCGTCTGCCCAACCGCTTTGATTCGATCAATGACAGACATCTCCTCGTCGAATCCGTTGATGTTGAAGCGGTCGCGCAGGTTCGTCATTCCCCAGATGCCCATACAAATCTTGTTTCTCATGGCAGCACCCTTCGGATTTACGATTTGCGATCCGGCACTTACTATTTGTCAGCGTATTGAATCAGGACCATGATGCCAGGCCAGTTGACCTCCATGCCGTGCACCATGCTCCCGTCAATCAGGGGCGTTTTGCCGGTGGTCAGGGTGTTGACCCCTGACTTGAACACCTCCATCCGGCTCACAGGAACGCGATGAAAATGATATTGGTAGTGAGGTCCCTCGCGGTCGAACACTGCCGCGCCATTGATAGAAACGCCGCGCATATACCCGGGGCTCCAGCTCGACCACACGAGCTGAGCGGCGACGGCCTTATTCAGATCGCCGGTCACATCGAAGCGCTCGGTCTTCTCGCCGCTGCGCGTCACCCATTTTGCCGGAACGTCGTAAGGCTTGCACAGCTCAACGGACAATCCCTTGCGGTCCAGACTCAGGTCCGTCACGGCTTGCGTCATGGTGACGATCCCGGCCGCGTCGATGAGCCGGGCCGCAATCGCCATCGGCTGCTTCTGGTCCGGCACCCAGGATGTATCCCACATCACCCGGTAAGGCGCCTCGGTCGCCGAGCCGATGTGATTCACGATCTTGCCGTGGAAGAAATGATAATGCCACCGGGTATAGAGACCATCGCCCTCATAATTGACGTCCTCATAGTGCCCGATATAATCCACCCGCCTGAGATCCCCCTCGACCTCCAGTTGGACGTTCCTTGCGAGTTTCGCCCCGGACTCCAGTGAGGAGATCCTCCCGGTCGGATGCGGCTTGCGCGCCGGATCGTAGTAGACGCGGAAATGGACCCCATAGATCAGATTTTGCGGCCACTTCCACGGATGTTCCGGATCCACACGCATGCGAAACTGGTTGCCTTCGCCGCTCTGGAGGAACGAAAGCGGAATCGGCACGACCGGATAGATGTGATGTTGATAGGCCGATTGCGGATACGGGATCGCCTCGGCTTCGGGAATCCGGGTCCAGCGGTTCCCGTTGACCTCGATCGCTAGGCCCGTCGTCGAGTCGTGGCAGAGGATTTTCTCCACGACGACCTCCGCGCGGATTGCATATTCCAGGTCGAATTCGTGCTTCAGAATCACGGGGGCGTTGATGTAATCGTGCGCCCATCCCCGGTCCGGGTGTTCCTCGCCGTGCTTGCCCCCGACGCGGAGCGATCCGCCGGCGTCGCCGTCTTCGTTCCACCACATGTATTCCCGGAACACATCTCCCGGGACCGGTCGCGAAAGGCCAACCGCCTGCGTGCTGAAGAGGGCAATCGCCAGGACAAGCCATTTCGTCTTCATGGGACCTTAACACCCTTCGAATTCGGGATGGACGTTCCTTTCGATCTCCTGAGCCAGAAAGCGGTCGACGTCATCAGATGCGATCGGCGCCGTCGCGCCGGTCTGCGTGGCGACGATGGCCCCGAGCGCGTTGCCGAACGCCACGGTCTCCTGCAACGAGGCATCGCGCAAGATCTCGTGCACGAACCCCGCCGAGAAGGCATCGCCCGAGCCAATCGAATCTACGAGACTCACCTTGTATCCCGGCGCGTAGGCGGTCTCGCCAAGAGCCGAGAGCCCGAAGGCGCCGTTCTCTCCAAGCGTCACTACGCAAAACTGAAGGCCCCACTTCTCCACGGCAGCCTCACAGAATTGCCCGATCGTCCCGTGCGGGACATTCAGCATCTCGCCCAACACGTGGGCTTCGTCCTCATTGAGCTTGAGCACATCCGCCTGGCCGATCGAGAAGAGCACGCTCCGCTCGTCGTAGCAGTCCTTTCGCAGGTTGACATCGAGCAGCTTCAACGCGTCGGCAGCCGCTTCGAGTAGTTCGCCCAACGTCGCCCGGGATATAGCTGCTCGCTGCGCCAGAGTGCCGAAACAAAGGCAGTCCGCCCTTTCCGCTGCGTTGGTGAGGGTCGCGGTGAACTCAATACGATCATAGGCGGCATTGGGGATGATCACGTAGTCAGGATGATTCTGCGCGTCGAAACTCACCTGCACGGTCCCGGTCGGCGTGCCGTCATCCCATTGGAGCAAGGCCGCGTCGAGGCCGAGCGACATGATCTTATCGAAGGCCTTTTTCCCCAGCTCATCCCGCCCAAGCCGGCTCACCATCAGCGCGGCATCACCGAGCGAATGCACGCGATACGTGAAGTTGAAGGGGGCCCCGCCAAGCACGACGCGCGACGGCAGAATGTCCCACAGAACTTCGCCAAAGGCCATGACCGTCTTCTTCATGCACTCGCCCCGCCGCTTCCGCGTTCTTCAACGATGCCTCGGATGACCGCCAAGTCGACCTGCACGTCTGGCGGATCCCCCAATTCTGAAACCACGAGATCGGCCTCGGAAAAATCCTCGTCTTCCGTATAGCCGTTCGTCGTCACCACACAGTACATCCCCGCCCCCTTGGCGGCAAGCAATCCGTTGCGGTTGTCCTCAACGACGACGCATTCGGCCGGTTCCAGATGCAATCTGTTCAGCGCCAGCGTGTAGATCTCCGGATCGGGCTTCTTTTTCGATACGATATCGCCGGCAAGGATGACGTTGAACTTCGCATGACGCTCGGGGCCGAGCAGCGTCTCGACGACGGCGTTGACCGCTTTTTCGTTCGAGGTCGAGCAGACGGCGAGCTTGACGCCGGCGGCCAAGGCCTCATCGACCAGGCGCACGACGCCCGGCCGCACGGGCAACTGTCCGGACTCGACCATGTCCATGTAGTAGGCCGTCTTGAGTTGATGAAGCTCCTTGATCAGAGCATCCTTGTCGCGGATGCCTGCCGGCCAGGATGTCTGATCGAAATAATGCCTCATCCGCTCCTTGCCCCCGCCGACCTTCAAAAGCTCCTTATAGAGCGCCACATCCCATTCGATCTCATAGGCTTTTGCGGCGAACATCCGGTTGAAGGCCACACGGTGCCCGTCGCGCTCCGTCTCGGCTAATACGCCGTCACAGTCGAAGATCAATGCCCTAAGCTTGCCTGCCATATTCAACTCGCTAAGAAACCCCAATTGCCCAGGTGCGACATCCGCCGGTTCCGATATGGGAGCCTCGTCACGCCTTTCCTGCACTGCCGAACAGCTTGATATTCTCGACGATACCCTTTTTCATCTCATCGAACTGAGCGTTGATCACCTTCAGCGGATCATACTGCGTGTCGTGCTCGCGGTGATAGGCGACGAAGCCGTCGATGAAGGCGTACTTGATCTGCGTCGAGATATTCACCTTGGCGCAGCCCAGAGCGATGCACTTCCGGAAGACCTCATCAGAAAGCCCGGTGCCGCCGTGCAGGGCAATCGGCACGCCCGTGCTCGTGGCAACCTCTTCGAGGATGTCGTAAGCAATCCTGGGCTTGCCTTTGTAGACGCCGTGGGCGGTGCCGATGGCCGGCGCGAAGCAGTCCGGCTCGACCTTCGCACAGAACTCCACGGCCTGCCGGGGATCGGCCAGATGGGCATCCTGCTCCTTGACGTGGATATCATCCTCCACGCCGACGATGGCTCCCAGTTCCGCCTCCACCGTGATACCCTTGGGCCGGGCCATCGCGACCACCTGCCGACTCAGGGCGAGATTCTCCTCGTAGGGCTTTGCCGAGGCATCGATCATGACCGAGGTCCAGCCGGCCTCGATGCACTCTCGGATGAGGTCGAGGTCCTTGCAGTGGTCCAGATGCACGGCGATGGGGACCTTGGAGCCCTCCGCGAGCTCCCTCATCCAGCCCATCAGCGTCCGGCTGCCCCAGAACGTGACCGTCTTGGCGGACGTCTGAATGATGACGGGGGCACCAAGCTCTTCCGCGGCGCGGACCACCGCCTTGGCGGAGTTGTAGTCCAGGATATTGAAGGCCCCGACCGCGTACTTGCCGGCGGCGGCCTTCGACAGCATCACTTTCATGTTCTCCAGAGGCATATTCTCTTCCCAAGGTACCCATCGCACGTTATGCGCGGCCTCGCCGCGCAGGATCGAACCGTCTCAGTCGGCGGCCCGGTCCGGTTCCGGCCTGGCACGCACCGAAAAGCGGTACATGTCGCCCCGGTAGATGGAATCCTCCATTTCCAGGATCATCTCCTTGCCGCAGAAGGTCACCCCTTCGACCCGGAACGCCGGGACCGGCCGGCTCAGATCGAAGAACCGCTGCGTCACCGGATCGAGCATGATCGTGCTGAGCATCTGCTGAATCTCCACGAGATGCAGGCCGTAGCCCTTCTCGTAAATGTCGTACAGCGAATCGGTGAAATCTTTGGCCTCAATGCCGGGACAAAATTCCATGCAAATGTACCGTACTTCGATCATCATGGGAATCTCGTCGGCAAAACGCAGCCGATGGATTTTGTACACGGGGCCAGCCATGGCATACCGGCGGCCGTTGATGATCGCTGAGTACCCCTGGTCCACCCGGCGGGCATCCAGCACCTTCGTCGACGGCGTGAATCCCGCCTCCAGCATGTTCCGCGTAAACGCGAGGATCCGGTTGGCCGACCGGTGGACGCTCCGCTCGCGCACGAACGTTCCCTTGCCCTTGACTCGCGTGCACCAGCCCGCCGCTTCAATCTCATGCAGGGCCTTCCGCGCCGTCGTGTTGCTGATCCCATACTCCTGAATGAGCTCATTCTCGGAGGGAATCCTCATTCCCGGCTGGAGCTCGCCGGCCCGGATCCGCCCAATAATGTCCCGGCTGATACGGTAGTATTTTGGAATCGCCGTGTTCTCTGCAGCCATATTGTTACCGCCCAAGCTTGACGCACCAAGATAGCCGGGCAGGCAAGACTTCGCAAGGCTTTCTCACCGCTATTTCAGACCTCCGCGCCGAATGGTGGAAACATGAGACGACCACAATCCGGGACGCAAAACCCCCTAAATCCCCACCGCTCATCCTCCCTTCTCCGGAAATTCCCTTTTGTCACGGGTGGGGACCTGTGTACGGGTTTGTGACCCCTTGATGCAGGATCGAGTGCCCGGAGGCCGACACGCCCTCAAATCCGGGGACATGTGTCACGGGCAGGCGTCCACATTTGCCACGACACCCGTACCAGGGCTCTGTTCGCCCGCTGCTTTCCGGGGGTGACGCGGTGCCGCGAGCCGGCGGCTCAGGTCACTTGTCCCTGCCGGCCGCCCAAGTCACTGCGAGGCCCGTCTGGGCCTCTCCTCAGCCGGGTAAGTCGGGGTCCTGTCCCGAGGGTCAGTTTTTTTCTATGTGTAAATAGGGGAAAAGTGTTTGCCCATTGTGACGAGAATCGCTACAATTCCTACAAGGCTAATCTCAATCCATAATAATAGGTACTTGAAAGGAGTCATGAGATGGCCAGGACGGAGACAAAAGGTTCGTGGACAAGACAGGACGTGCGGGAACTCAAGAAGCTGTTCCCCAACCGCCCGACGGCAGAAGTGGCCAGGAAGCTTGGTCGTCCCACCGAAGCCGTCAAGAAGAAGGCCTCGAGAATGGGATTGAGGAAGTCCAGGAAGTACATGAAGTCCCTGGGAAGAACGTAGAGGGACGGGACTCTCCCATCGTCTGCCGCAACGTGCTAAGACATCTGGGGGCAAGGGGAACATGCGGCGGTTCGGCCGGTGTGCGTTGCGGTGGCCTCGAACCAAGCGAGTCAGGGGGGGTGTGCGGGCGGTTGTTATTTATCGCGCTCTTGAATGCGCTCAATGTACGTCTATCCGGAAATAGATCATGACCTCACGAGAACGTGTTTTGGCGGCACTGAATCATGACGAGCCCGCACGTGTCCCCGTTGACCTCTCGGGACATCGCTCCTCGGGGATTGCCGCGCTGGCCTACCCGAGGCTGCGCCGGTTCCTGGGTCTGCCGCCCAGGCCGATCCGCGTCTACGATGTCATCCAGCAGTTGGCCATCGTGGACGAGGATGTCCTCGAACGGTTCGGCGTCGATACGATCGAATTAGGGCGGGGTTTCGCCCTGCGCGAGACGGACTGGACCGCCTGGACGCTGCCCGACGGCACGGACTGCCTCGTGCCCGCCTGGACGCGTATTGAGCGGCAGGAGCACCGATGGGTGATACGGTCCGAGAGCGGCACGATCCTCGCGCACATGCCCGACGGGGCGTTGTACTTCGAGCAGACCTACTTTCCGCTGGCCCAGAAGACCGGGCCCCAAACGGTCCGCGAGGCCCTGGACCAAACCATGTGGACGGCCATCGGCAGCCCGCCCGGCCCCGTTGACGACGAGACCCTCCGGGAAGGCGCCGGCCAGCTCCGGGCCGGGACCGACAGGGCCATCATCGGCCTGTTCGGCGGCAATCTCTTCGAGATCGGCCAGTTCTGCTATCGCAACGACCAGTTCATGATGATGCTGGCCGCCGAACCGAAGAAAGCCCACGCTTTCCTGGATGAGCTCATGGAGATTCACCTGGAGAGACTGGAGGGTTTTCTCCGTACCGTCGGGGCGTACATGGATATCATCCTGTTCGGGGACGATCTCGGGATGCAGACCGGGCCAATGATGTCGCCACAGATGTACTGCGATTTCTTCAAGCCGCGCCACGCACTGCTCTGGAACCGGGCCAAGGAACTGACCGACGTCAAGGTCATGCTCCACTGCTGCGGCGGAGTTCGCGAGCTTCTTCCGCACCTGATCGAGGCCGGTCTCGACGCGATCAACCCCGTCCAGATCAGTTGCCGCGGGATGGACGCCGGCGAGCTTAAGGCCGAGTTCGGCAGGGATATTACCTTCTGGGGCGGCGGCTGTGACACCCGCGATGTCCTGGTCAACGCCTCGGCGCAACAGGTGGCCGAGCACGTCAAAGAGCAGGTGAGCATTCTGCGACCGGGCGGCGGCTTTGTCTTCCAGCAAGTGCACAACATCCTCGCCAACGTGCCTCCCGAGAACGTCGTCGCCATGTTCGATGCGGTCAATGGGACCGGGCAAAACGCTTGACATCAGGCCCCATTTTCATTATCCTCGCCCGGTGGACTTTACCTGACTTGTTTTGCGGTTCTCTTTTGGCTGTTGGAGGTTGCGTTGAGAGTACTGTCGGGCATCCAGCCGTCGGGCCGACTGCACATCGGCAACTATTTCGGTGCGATACGCCAGCACCTGCAGATGCAGGCGGAGCACGAATGCTTCTATTTCATTGCGGATTACCACGCCCTGACGAGCAGTCCGTCGCCTCAGGCCGTCGCCGAATACAGCCTCGCGGTCGCGATGGACTACATGGCCCTGGGGCTCGATACGGACAAGACGGTCTTCTGGCGACAATGCGACGTGCCGGAGGTGACGGAACTGACCTGGTTGCTTTCCTGCGTGACCCCGATGGGCCTGCTGCAAAAATGCGTCAGCTACAAGGACAAGATCGCCCAGGGCTTGAGCCCGAGCCACGGGCTGTTCGCCTATCCGGTCCTTCAGGCGGCGGACATCTTGATCTACCAGTCGAATCTGGTGCCGGTCGGGGCCGATCAGAAGCAGCACATCGAGGTCACGCGCGATATCGCCATGCGGTTCAACAACGCCTACGGCGAGGTCTTCACGATTCCGGAAGAGCACATTATCGAGTCGGTGGCCGTGGTGCCGGGTACGGACGGCCGCAAGATGAGCAAGAGCTACGGCAATACGATCGAAATCTTCGAGCCGGAGAAGAGCGTCAGAAGCAAGGTCATGAAGATCGTGACCGATTCCACACCCGTCGAGGCCCCGAAAGACCCGGACAAATGCAACGTATTCGCCCTGCTGCGGCTCTTCGCTCCGCCGGAGGAACTGGCGCAGTGGGAGCAGCGCTATCGCGCCGGCGGTGTGGGCTACGGCGAGGCCAAGAAACGTCTGGCTGAACTGATGATCGAGTACTTCAAGCCTTACCGTCAGAGACGATCGGAACTCGAGAGCAACCTGGACCTTGTGCATGCGATGCTCAAGAAGGGGGCCGAGCGGGCCAGGGCGGTTGCCGGCCCGACCGTGCTGGAGGCGCGAAAGGCCGTAGGCCTCGGAGAGCGAAAATGAAGGAGAACCTCGTCCTGGTGGACCCTTCGGCGACTGTAGGGAAGCGGATCGAGTCCGACCGTTGCTGAAAGGTCAGGGCGTCGGGGTCTGGATTACGAGTGAGAATCACGGGATGGTCTGCTCCGGCACCCAGCCCCGGAAATCGACAGAGCACCGGCAAGCCGGGGCAAAAGCTTACATACGGGCAGGAAATCGAATTGCAGCAGGAGTAACCGTTGGCTGATTATCGCGTCAACCTCGACATCTTCGCCGGACCGCTGGATCTGCTGCTGTACCTGGTCCGCAAGGAAGAGGTGGACATCTACGATATCCCCATCGCCCGGATCACCGAACAGTACCTGCGTTATGTCGAAGTACTCAAGCAGTTCGACGTCGATCTGGCTGGGGATTTTCTCGTCATGGCGGCCACACTGATGGAGATCAAATCGGCCATGCTCCTGCCGAGGGCCGAGCCGGAGCAGGCGACGGACGCCGAATCGGGCGACCCACGGGCCGAGCTGATCCGCCAGCTCCTGGAGTACAAGAAATTCAAGGACGCCGCCAATCTCCTCAATGCCGCTGCAGAACGGCAGAAGGAGAGATTCGGCAGACCGGCCAGTCTCATCGACCGCCTGGCCCCGGATGCAGAGCCCGAGATCGATATGGAGCGGGTCAGCATCTGGGACTTGCTCGAGGCCTTCGACGCCATCTGCAAGGCCACCGGGACACAAACCTACACCGGCCATATCCAGGACGATACCCCCATCGACCTGTACCAGATCGAGGTCCTGCACCGCCTGCAGACGGAGGGCCCGCTGACCTTTGAGCGGATCTTCGAGTCTCGCCCGGACCGCCTCATCATGGTCGGCATGTTCCTGGCGATGCTGGAACTGATCCGTGACAAGCTCGTCTGGGCCGAGCAAGGCGAGAACTCATCCCAGATCTACTTGCGAGCGCTGACCGACGAGCCGGCCGAGCAGGCGGTTCAGAGAGCGATCATGGCCGTTGGCGAGAATGAAAGCGAACCGGCGCAACCGGAAGTGGAGGCTGCTCACATACCTCCCATCCCGATCGTGGAACTACCGGCGAAACCGACGGCACAGACCGACGTGCAGGAAGCCAATCAGAATGCGGATCAGGACGCGGCTGAAGCCGGCGATGATTTCGCATTTGACAGCCCCTGAACCGCGCGTAGAATAGCTTTTCCGCAGGTTGGAGGGGGATCCCGGACGATTCCCGGTACAATACGGATAGTCGCAAGCTCCAGGGGAGTTTTCCTCCCCCGGCCAGCTACTTTGCGACGTAGTAGTCACATGACAAGGGGCCAGTGGTGGGAATGCCCGGCGGGCATTCGTGGCCACGGTGCCGTACACAGAAAGGATAAAGCCATGGCAGGCAACGTAATCGAACTGTCGGATGCCACTTTCGATGAGGCGGTACGCAACTCGGATGTGCCGGTCCTCGTGGATTTCTGGGCCCCGTGGTGCGGACCCTGCAAGATGCTGACCCCGATCATCGAGCAGGTCGCCGATGAATTTGCAGGGAAGGCCAAGATCTGCAAGCTCAACACGGATGAGGCGCGTGATGCGGCCGTCGAGTTCGGTATCAACGCCATCCCGACGCTGATCCTGTTCAAGGACGGGCAGGTGCAGAAGAAATGGGTCGGCCTGACCAGCAAGAAGGATATCAGTGAAGCCATCAACCAAGTGCTCTGAGAGGTTGAATGTCCCACCAGATTACAGGCAAACAGCAGATTGGAGAGGATGTGTTCTGGGCCGAGGTCGAGGCGCCTCTGATTGCGGCGGCCCGCAAGCCCGGCCAGTTCATCATTCTCAGCGTCAATAGCACGTATTCCGAGCGCATTCCCCTGACCATCGCGGGCGCCAATCCCGACAGGGGCACGATCGAGCTGATCTGGCAGCGGGTGGGCAAGACCACCGCCGAGCTGGCCCATCTGAACGAGGGCGACGAAATCGCCAACATCGCGGGTCCGCTCGGCACGCCTACGCACATCGAGAAGTTCGGCACGGTCGTTTGTGTGGGCGGCGGCATCGGCAACGCGCCGCTTCTGCCCATTGCGACCGCTCTGGGGCAGGCGGGCAACCGGGTCATCAGCATTCTCGGGGCGAGGGATAAGAGCAGGCTGATTCTCGAGGACCGGTTCGCCGATGTGAGCGACGAACTGATCGTATGCACGGACGACGGTTCCTACCGTCGCAAGGCCCTCGTGACCGAGCCGCTCGCCGAAGTCTGCGGGCGCGATCCCAAGCCTGACCATGCGTTTGTTATCGGCCCAACGATCATGATGAAGTTCTGCTGTGACGTGACCCGGCAGTTCAGCGTCCCCACACAGGTCTCTTTGAACACGATCATGGTCGACGGGACCGGCATGTGCGGAGGCTGTCGCGTCGAGGTAGACGGAAAGCCGAAGTTCGTCTGTGTGGACGGCCCCGAATTCGACGGCCATAAGGTGAATTTCGACCTGATGATCAAGCGCATAGGCGCCTACAAGAAACAGGAACAACAGGCCTACGAAAACTTCAAGCAGCACCAGTGCAAGATTGGGCTCCAATAGCGGGCCTGCCCGCACGCACCGCTGGTCAACCCGAGGGAACCCCTGCCGTGACGGAAGAACAGAGAAAGAAGTTGTTGAGCGAACTACTGGAGAAGAAGGATTCGGGCGGACTCAAGCCGAAGGACCGTCTGGCCATCCCGCCACAGGACATGCCCGAGCAGGACGCGGCGGCCCGGCGCGGCAACGTGAGCGAGGTGGCCCTGGGTTACACCGAAGAGCAGGCCCGGCTTGAGGCGATGCGCTGCCTGCAGTGCCGGAACGCCCCGTGCGTTCAGGGATGCCCCGTTCGTATCCGCATCCGGGATTTTGTCGCCGCCGTCGCGGACGGCGACTACAGCAAAGCCCTCGGAATCATCAAGGAAAACTCCCTTCTGCCGGCGGTCTGCGGCCGCGTCTGCCCGCAGGAGGTCCAGTGCCAGGAGAAGTGCACGGTCGGACTGAGTCTTAAGGATGTCTCGAAAGCCGTCTCCGTCGGGCGGCTGGAGCGATTCGTCGCCGACCTCGATCAGGATCGTGCCACACTGCCTGCCGTCGCCCCGTCGACGGGGATGAAGGTCGCGGTGATCGGCTCCGGCCCGGGCGGCATCGTCGCCGCCGCCGATACCCGCAGGGCCGGCCACGACGTGACCGTCTTCGAGGCCTTCCACAAGCCGGGCGGGGTCATGGTCTACGGCATCCCGGAGTTCCGGCTGCCCAAGGCCATCGTGCACGACGAGATCGAGACGCTCGAGAAGATGGGTGTCAAGATCGTCACGAACTTCATTGTCGGCCGGACCAGGACCATCGAGCGACTGATGACCGAAGACGGCTTCGACGCCGTCTACATCGGCGTCGGAGCGGGCCTGCCCAGTTTCATGGGCATCGAGGGCGAATCCCTGGTTGGCGTCTATAGCGCCAACGAGTACCTTACGCGGGCCAATCTGATGAAGGCGTACGACTTCGGCGCCGGGGCGGACACCCCCATTGCGAAGTCCAAGAGGGTGGCCGTGGTCGGCGGTGGCAACGTCGCGATGGATTCCGCCCGGACCGCTGTGCGGCTGGGGGCCGAGATGGTCTATCTGATCTACCGGCGGACCGAGAAGGAGATGCCCGCCCGGGTGGAGGAAGTCCACCATGCACAGCAGGAGGGAGTGGAATTCCACCTGCTGCAGAGCCCGAAACGGATCATCGGCGACGCCGACAGCCGCGTTGTGGCCGTCGAGTGCCTCCGTTATGAGCTGGGCGAGCCCGACGCTTCCGGCCGAAGAAGGCCCGTCCCCATCGCGGATTCCGAGTTCCAGATCGACGTGGATACGGTCATCATCGCCATCGGCAACCTCGCCAATCCCTTGATTCGCCAGACTACCCCCGGCCTGGAATTCAACAAATGGGGCAATATCGTGGTGGACGAGAACTGCCGGACCTCCATGGAGGGCATCTACGCCGGCGGGGACATCGTCCTCGGAGCCGCCACGGTGATTCTGGCCATGGGCCAGGGCCGGATCGCCGCCGCCGCCATCAACGACTACCTGGCAACGAAGAAACAGGAGCGGAAAACGTGATCCACAGGCCCGCCGGGCCATCGCTGCCTGGGCTCACCAGCCCGTATGCGCCGTTGCTGCAGTATCGACCAGGGCGGATTCACATCCCGAGCGTTCCTGCTTGACAACC
>Ga0207752_1000152_pt1 | contig 32021 bp, 17 predicted proteins | sample Pon2CUnioCityCA_6_FD_187272 | JGI IMG/M metagenome (GOLD analysis project Ga0207752, IMG submission 187272) | Marine sediment microbial community from Union City, CA, USA - Pond 2C Sediment 2 (SPAdes) | ecosystem: Environmental > Aquatic > Marine > Intertidal zone > Salt pond sediment ... | reverse complement strand
CTCCATTCTGGAAAACCCTTAACGACGTAAGCATTGACATGCTTGCTTCAATGTCAGGCGGGAGTATGGGTGCAGATAGTATTACGCAAATGAAAAGCCTTGCGAGAGAAGTTGTTGACGCTGTTGAAGGCCCGGTAGCATATTCGGTTTTAAGTGATGCTAAAAATAAGCCGCCTTTTGCAGTTAAGTACGTCATAGCAGTTAAGGACGAGAAAAAGTTCAACCAGAGTATCGAAAAAGCAATAAATGTTATGAGCACGAGCGGCATCATGGATTTCTATAAGAGTATGGGAGTGGAAACCAGCTTCAATACCGAAAAAGGCGTCGACAGCTACAAAGGCGTCTCAATAAACTTGGCGAAGTTAACTATGAAAGCCACCGAAACCGGTTCGCCGCAGGCTCAGATGATAAATTCCATGTACGGCGAAGGATTCGACTACCGGTGGGGCATAACAGACGGGTTGTTTGTCTGTGCCGTAAGCGGCGATGTTGATTCAACGATACGCGAATTGATCGACAAGGTCAAATCCGGCGGTCCTAAAGAAATCGGCGCTGAGATGAAGGCCGCCCAGTCTCTTCTGCCAGAGCTAAAAAAGGCCGATTTTTTCGTTACGTTTAATGTCCTGAGGTTTATCAAAATGGTAACATCTATGGTACCTGTACCCATACCGCCGATGGATATTCAAACCAAAAGTAATATCGTAGTAGCAGGCAGCGCCGCCGATAACAGGATGGTAGTGAATGTCGTCGTACCAAAACAGCATTTAAGCGAAATTATGTCAACCTTTATGGCGATGCAGCAAAAAAGCGGCTCAATTAACCAGTAGCCGGAAAGAGCCATCCCCATCCCGATAACAACAATCGGGATGAGGCTGCCACCCAATACAATCAACGAAGGTTCAACTCAAAAAAAGTTGGTAAAAACCCGCCTTCGGCGGAGGATTTATCGCTTTGGAGCCAACGGCATAAAGCGTTAAATCCAAAAACATATATAATATTAGCGTTAGCGCAAAAAATCACCAACTTTTCGGGGGATTGATCTTCAAAGAAAAAACATCGGGTGGCAGCCTCAAAGCCGAAGGCTTTGGGGATGGCTTTTCCTATCTAAACGCATACAGGTCTTTATGGCCCGACCTTGTTTATGTTTTGCTGTGTGTGTTCTATCGCTGTAACGTCTATTTTAACCAGCCGGTTTCGCGTACGGTCCCGGGCATCCGTCCCGAATATCTCGATCCGGGTGGGAACAAGAAGGCCCGTCTCCCCAACTTCTTCGTAATCGTAGCCGCGTACGTATTGTACCGTTCTGTCGAGTGCCAAACCAGAACACGTACAGGCAAACCGGATCATATCAACCAAAGAATTGTCCCTGTCCTGATAGAAAACCGCCTCAGATATACGTCCGGTAAAGACCTTTTCTTGCCTGTTAATCAGGTAATACCATTTACCCTGTACTCTGACGGGCTCGGAACGTTCGGAAAACTCGACCGAGCCGTCCAGAAATCGTACAGGGGCTGTTATGATATCCAATATCGCTTCTGCAAAACAGCAGTTCGGCACTTGTTTGGACATGGCATCAATCTGAGCTGTACCCTGCAGGATGTTAAATCGTCCGTTCGAAAGTTTCCAAATGAGCTTTCCCTGCGGCTCTTCGGCTGATATCTTAATGGAATTTAACCAGGGACGAACCTCGTAATGCTGTTCGGTCAGATAGTAACTGCCGTCCGGCTGGTAAAAGGTAACCACGCAGTCAAACTCCAGCGTAGTAGTGTTCTTCCATGTATCCAATCCACCCGTTGCTTCGATAGCCCGCATAGCATCATCGGTCGGAACCGAAATCACCTCGGCTTGCTGAGCAAGAGACAAAGTATCCAAGTCTTCTTCTTGTTGCTTCTGGCAGCCTGCAGCTATAAAAACTGCTAAAAGAATCAGGCAAATTGTCTGAGTCACCATTCTGCAAAAAAGCCGCAAATTGGGAATCCTTCTCGATAGCCAATTTCTCATTTCCTCCAAGCCTCCTAATACAGGTTATTTATCGCAATTTAGATTTGCAAGCTGCTCCATGAGAGCATACCGTTTGACAGCATCGTTGCTCGCAAGTTTCATTAATTGTGCAGCTACCTCCGGCTTCGATTGTTTCAGCGATCGATAGCGATTCTCGGTATAAGCATATTCTTCGAAATCTATAGTCGGAGCTTTCGAATCAAGCTGGAGCGGATTCTTGCCTTGTTCGGTAAGTCTCGGGTCGAACCTATATAACGGCCAGTGCCCGCAGGCAACGGCCTTTTTTTGTTCGGCAAGCCCCATAGTCATATTGAAACCATGCGCGATACAGTGCGTATAAGCAATGATCATCGAAGGTCCCGGGTATGATTCGGCTTCGACAAAAGCCTTAACCGTCTGGTTGGTATTGGCCCCCATCGCCACCTTAGCAACATAGATGTTGCCGTAGGTCATCGCCAGCAGGCCAAGGTCCTTCTTGGGTGCGGGCTTGCCCGCTGCGGCGAATTTGGCCACGGCGGCCCGCGGTGTCGATTTCGACATCTGGCCGCCCGTGTTGGAATACACCTCTGTATCCAGAACGAGCACGTTTAACTCGGCGCCGCTTGCCAGGACATGGTCAAGCCCGCCGTAGCCGATATCGTAAGCCCAGCCGTCTCCGCCCAAAGCCCAGACGGACTTGCGGACCAGATAATCGGTCAACTCCTGCAGATGGCCGCATTCGGCACATTTGGCCGGATCAAGCTGTTTCCTTAGCTCTTCTACTCGCGCCCGCTGTTGCTCGATAGCCTCTTGTGCCGGCTCGTTGGCCAGGGTCGCTTCGCGTATCTGCTCGGCAAGCGCCTTCTTGACACAACCTTTTTCGACCACCTTATCAAGCAGCCATAGCGCCCGCTCGGTGAATTTATTGACGGTCAGACGCATCCCCATCGAAAACTCGGCAGCATCCTCGAACAGGCTGTTGCTCCAGGTAGGTCCCCTGCCGTCGGAGCGTTTCGTATATGGCGTAGTCGGCAGATTGCCGCCGTAAATCGAGGAACAGCCGGTGGCGTTTCCTATGTATAACCTGTCGCCGAACAATTGCGTCAGCAGCTTAACATACGGGGTTTCGCCGCAACCGGCACAGGCGCCGGAGTATTCAAACAAAGGCTGAATGAGCTGGCTGCCCTTGACGCTTGCCGTCTTGAAGAGGTTCGGGTCTGTATTCGGAATCTTGAGGAAATAATCGTAGTTTTCCCGTTCAGCTTCTCTGAGCGGTTCCTGCAGGGCCATGTTGATTGCTTTGCGACCGGTCGGCTTTTTGTCTTCGTCCTTCTCCTTGGCGGGACAAGCCTCAACGCACATACCGCAGCCTGTGCAGTCTTCCGGAGCTACCTGCACCGTGAATTTCATATCATTAAAATCTTTTCCTTTGGCGTCGGCGCTTTTGAATGTCTTCGGAGCATCCTTAAAGTATTTCGAATCATACGCTTTTATCCGGATTGTTCCGTGAGGACAGACAAATGAGCACGTTCCGCACTGTATACATACCTCCGGCTCCCAAACCGGGATATTAACGGCGATATTGCGTTTTTCGTATTTCGTTGTGCCCGATGGGAATTTGCCGTCGTCCGGCATCTTGCTGACCGGCAGTTTGTCGCCGTGGAAAGCCATCAGCTCGGCGGTTACTTCTTTGACAAACTGCGGCGCATCATCAGGCACCATTTGCCGCATTTTAATCTTGCTGGCGGCCTTGCCCGGTATCTTCACCTCATAGATTTTATCCAGCGCTGCATCCACGGCGGCATTGTTCATATCGACAACCTTCTGACCCTTTTTACCATAAGTTTTTTGGATCGCGTCCTTAATCGCTCCGACGGCCGTCTCAAGCGGTATGATATTGCTGATTTTGAAGAACGCCGTCTGCATAATCACGTTGATCCGAGCGCCGAGACCCAGTTCCTGAGCAATGTCGATCGCATCAATTACATAAAATTTGAGCTTTTTATCGATGATCTGCTTTTGTACCTCCTGAGGCAGCGTATCCCAGACCTCCTCCGGCCCATGGCTGCTGGTTAGAAGGAAAGTAGCACCCTCCCGTGCCGGGGTGAGCATATCGAACCTCTCCAGGAACGCAGGATTGTGACAGGCAACAAAATCGGCCCTGCTAATCAGGTATGGTCTTTGAATAGGCTTCTTGCCGAACCGCAGATGGGATACCGTCACGGCACCAGCCTTCTTCGAGTCATAGACAAAATAGGCCTGGGCATAGTTATCAGTCAATTCGCCGATGATTTTAATCGAATTTCTGTTCGCCCCGACCGTTCCGTCCGAACCTAATCCGTAGAACAGGCCGGAGAAGAAACCCTCATCGGAAACTTCAAATGATTCATCCACATCAAGGCTCGTATTGGTCACATCCTCGATGATGCCGACGGTGAACTTATTTTTAGGCTTAGTTGCGTCAAGATTATCAAAAACGGCCTTTACCATTGCCGGCGTGAAATCCTTTGATCCCAGGCCGTACCGCCCGCCGACAATGACCGGATAATCTTTGAAAGAGGTCTTGCCTTCGGCCATCGCTTCTCCCACCGCTGTTCGTATGTTCAAATATAAAGGCTCGCCGATGGTGCCAGGCTCCTTCGTCCGGTCAAGTGCGGCGATCTTCTTCGTCGTTTTCGGCAGCGCCGCGATGAAATCCTCCGTGCTGAACGGCTGGAATAGCCGGACTTTTACGACACCGACTTTTTCACCCTGTGAAGCCATATATTCGATGGTTTCGTGGGCCGTATCCGCCGCTGAGCCCATGATAACGATTACTTTCTCTGCATCTTTGGCCCCAACGTAATCAAAGAGGTGATACTGACGCCCCACAATCTTCGCAAATTTGTCCATCGCATCCTGCACGATTTTCGGAACGGCCAGATAATATTTATTCACCGTCTCCCGTCCCTGAAAGTAGACATCAGGATTCTGAGCCGTACCGCTGATCATGGGCCTGTCCGGTGAAAGCCCCCGCGATTTATGCCGGGCTACGAGGGCATCATCAATCATCGCGCGCATATCGTCCATGGTCAGCTCTTCGACTTTTTGAACTTCATGGCTGGTCCTGAAGCCGTCGAAGAAATGCAGAAATGGCACACTTGAACCCAGGGTGGCCTGCTGGGCAATCAGTGCCATATCCATTACCTCTCGAATGCTGCTTGACCCGAGCATAGCAAAACCGGTCTCCCTGCAGGTCATAATATCAGAATGATCGCCGAAAATCGATAACGCTTGACACGCCAATGAGCGTGCTGAGATATGAAAGACCGTCGGCAATAACTCCCCGGCAATCTTATACATGCTGGGAATCATCAATAACAGGCCCTGAGAGGCCGTAAATGTCGTAGTCAGTGCTCCGGCAGCGAGCGCACCGTGCACAGCGGCAGCGGCTCCGCCCTCGGATTGCATCTCCGTAACCGAAGGAATCGTCCCCCAGATATTAGGCTCGCTTTTGGCGGTTCTCGCATCCGCGATTTCGCCCATCGGTGAGCTTGGAGTAATCGGATATATTGCAATTACTTCATTTGTAGCGTGCGCCACATAAGACGCCGCCGTATTACCGTCAATTGTTACCATTTTGCGCTTCATGTGTTCTCCACTTTTCATAAAATACCAACGATCAACTACTTATACTAAAATGCCCCTCTTCATTCGACTCGTAAATCATTTTGTGCACAGGCGAAAAAAACGATCGGCATCGGCCTTCCTGCGATATTCGGGGCACCCGAAAGAACACTTATACAACGTTTCTTCGGATTAAGCAACATAAAATTTGCAGAATTGAGAATTGAGAAAATGACAGAGAATTCTGATATGTATCAGCAAAAAACTATTGCTCAAAACCAAAAAATTCAAGCCATTGTTCGGTTTCGCCCTCGTTCAAGCCCTGCCGTTTTTCTGCCGGCTCTTTTACAGGTCTTTTCCGACTCAATTGTCTTTGGACATCATTCCAGAAAACGTCCGATTTCATTGATGTCGCTTTCCTTTTACGTGCCGCTGCTCGCAATCTCCTGTCGCTGCTGACGATTGTCAGGCCTTTTGGCGCCGAGCTCACACTTATTTTATCCTCGATGACAGTATCGGTATCGGTTCCCTGACCGGCAAAAAAGACCTCCAAATTGGTTATATTATCGAACCGGCTTTTTTCAGGCGGCCCAGTACCGTCAAAAACAATCTCACCCTTTTCCCCCATCAGCTTAAAGTACTTACTCAAAATCCTGCACAAGCCAATATCGCTGATCGTTCCGGCATCTTCCTCTAATTTGAAAATCGTGTGCAGCAGATTGTTACCGTCAATAATGAACATATTAGCGTCAACACAACAACATGCGCATCGGATTAAGAGTCCGGTCGAATGGATTAAACATCAAACCAAGAATTTCTAAGGTAACAACTCCTAACAGAGCCTCGTCGCCTTCTTCACCTAAAATTACAGGTGTATGAGCCTCCCCTTGTGGAAGGACGATGTATGCCTCAGATACTTCTCTATCTACCGTAGTCCCGTCAGCTAATGTAAAAGACATCTTTCTCTTCGGTTTTAAGCCAATGGCTTTCCAAACTTTTTCGGGGAGAAGCGAATATGTTGCTCCGCTGTCGATGAGAAACTTAACTGTCTTCTGTTTTTTAGAAGGTCCTTTCACCCGGCCCTGAATGTAAGTAATACCCATGCTCCTTCTCCTAAATGTTACGTTCGAATCTTATTTCGCCGCCGACGATGGTTTTTTCGACTCTGCCTTTTACCTTCCAGCCGTGATAGGGACAGTTTCGACTCTTGGAGTAGAATGTGTTAACGTCAATTTTGTATTCGGCTTGCGGATCGATAATCGTTACATCCGCTTGCCTTCCTGTGCCGAGAGTGCCTTTGTCAACGCCGATTATCTTAGCCGGATTTTCGGTCATTAATCGAATCAAGCCCGGCCAATCCAGAATACCCGGCTCGAGCAGCGCTTTGATGTACAGTGCCAGGGCGCACTCAAGAGAAGCGATGCCGAAAGGAGCGGTTAGAAACTCCAGCTCCTTCTCGCTTTGCAGGTGCGGCGCGTGGTCCGTTGCCAAAGCGTCAACCAGCCCTTCGGCAACAGCCTGCTTGAGGGCCTCGACATCTTTGTCCGACCGTAATGGCGGATTGACCTTGTAGTTAGTATCATACTCAGCGCAGCATTCCTCTGTCAAAAGCAGATGATGTGGCGTCACCTCGCAGGTAATCGGCAGAGAGTCTTTCTTCGCCTGCCTTATCAGCTCAACCGCACCGGCTGTAGAAATGTGCTGAGCATGATAAGATATGTTGGTCTTCTTGAGAAGCTGAATATCCCGCCACAGCATCGCCTCTTCCGCGAGCGGGTCCAATCCCGGCAGGCCAAGAATTGTCGAATAGTACCCCGAATTCATAACGCCGTTTCCCGCAATCGCGTCATCCTGACAATGCTGCGCAATAAACACATCAAACATAGAAGCGTATTTCAACGCCCGCAGCATAACGGCCGGGTCCTGCACCCCCCTGCCGTCATCGGTAAAACCGACCGCGCCGGCCTCAGCCATAAATCCCATCTCCGCAAGCTCAACACCTTGTAATCCCCTGGTAATAGCCCCCATTGTGTAAACATGGGTTTTCCTGGTCTGCCTTGCTTTTCTGTGGATATACTCAATATCGGTTTCGCACTCTATTACGGGATTCGTATTCGGCATACAAACGACCGATGTAAAACCCGCCGCTACCGCAGCTATAGAACCGCTGGCTATCGTTTCTTCCTCCTCGTCCCCCGGCTCGCGAAAGTGAACGTGAATATCAATCAAACCAGGCGTTACAAGTTTTCCCTCGGCATCAATTACCTTTTGTACGGTTTTATTAACACTTCCTATTGTCGCAATCTTTCCGTCAGCAATTAGAATATCGCATTTTTTATCGATGTCGTTGGCCGGATCGATAACCCGCCCGTTCTTTATTAAAAGCTCAGAGCCCATAAGCCACTGCAATATAAGAGATTACAAATTATTATCTACTTTGGGCCGCCGCCTGATTAACTAAAAACAGCACAGCCATTCTTACCGCCAGACCGTTGGTCACCTGTTCGAGGATAACGCTGTTGCGGCCGTCGGCCACCTCACTCTCCATCTCCAGGCCCCTGTTAATCGGTCCCGGGTGCATCACCAAGATATCAGGCTTGGCCTTCTTCATCCGCTCGACGGTCAGCCCGAAATAATGCGAATATTCACGAATCGAAGGAAACGGATTGCCGCCGAGCCGCTCGAACTGAATCCGAAGCATATTTATCACATCGACTTTTTCGATAACATCATCAAGACTATAGCTTACCTTGACCGGTAATCGTCCTACTTCTGTTGGCATTAATGTAGGCGGACCGACAAATATCACCTCAGCGCCGAGCTTTGTCATCGCCCACATATCGCTTCGGGCCACACGTGAATGGGCTATATCACCGACAATTGCTATCTTCAATCCTTCGAGAGTACCCTTGATTTTACGAATCGTATAAACGTCCAGAAGACCCTGTGTCGGATGTTCGCAGAATCCGTCGCCGGCGTTAATTACACATGCATTTATATTTCTGCTAAGAAAACTGGCCGCCCCTCCTGCGCTGTGTCGCAATACAACAATATCAATACCCATTGCCTCCAGATTTTTGGCAGTATCAAGCAGAGTTTCGCCCTTGCTGACCGAGCTTAGTTTCTTGGTGAACTCGACAATATCTGCGCTCAGACGGCTTGCAGCCAGCGAAAAGCTGTTTCGCGTGCGCGTGCTGTCTTCGAAAAACAAATTCACCACAACCCTGCCGCGTAAAGGAGGAGCTTTTTTGACCGACCGGGTGCTTACCTGCTCGAAACCCTTGGCCGTATCAAGAATATGAGAAATCTCCTCGGCACTGAGCTGTCGCAGCCCGAGCAAGTGCTTGTGGCGCCATTTGAATTGCTTATTTTTCCTTTTTAATGCCATCCTTGTCGTATTTAGTACATTGAAATTCGCTATTTAATCACGGCACCAGAAATTTTTATTCGATAACAACCTCGTCTTTCCCATCCGACTCGACGAGATTGACCTGCACTAATTTACCGGGCGCAGCATCAGCCTTATACCCGGCCCAGTCAGCATATATAGGCATTTCCCTGCCGTCCCTTTCAACAAGAACCGCCAGCTTAATAGCTCTTGGCCGGCCTAAATCTATAAGGGCCGCCATTGCCGCACGCGTTGATCTTCCCGTATAAAGAACATCATCAACCAGAATGATAATTTTGTCATCTATGTTGAAGCCGATTTCAGTTGTACGAACATGAGGCTGAGAATCACCGCGAGGAGAATTCAAATCATCTCGATAAAGCGTTATATCAAGAGTTCCACACGGAACATCTTTGCCAAGCTTCTCTGATAATCGGTTTGACAGTCTCTGGGCAAGGATCTCCCCTCTGCTGCGAATTCCTATTACGGCAATATCCAAATCAGAAGGTGTATCGGAAATAATCTTCTTAGTCAAATCTACGAGAATCTGCTCGATTTGCTTGGAATCCAATATTACTTTCATACGTATAAAAAGCCTTTTAATCAAACGAATCGAAGAATTTTGCGCTGAGTATAACACTCGTGACCGATAAAGGCAAGATTTCTCGATAAGTTTTCCAAAACCGCATTTTTCAGCCTTGAAAATCAACAAATTATAAGAACCTGCTGAATAATTTACTTGAAAATTATTGCGTTTTATAGTATGATAGTGTCAGGTATTAGAAGAAAAGTAAGTACTTGTTACGGAGGTTGGCGTCCGGAAGTGAGATTTATTCGGTCCCGTTTTTCAGTCCGCCTCTGGAGTTTTAAAGGTGGTAAAAAAAACTAAAAAAACGCTTTTATCGAATCTGACAGCTTGTATGGCAGTAATATTCAGCTCTGTCAACATTGCTGTCGGAGCCGACGATTTGCTAAGTAACAATATACTCCAGCCACAAGGATTGGAACATACCGGAGTTTATGCTTTAAGAGAGATAGAGCCGACTTTAACCGGCGCCGGCGTCAAATTTGCAGTTATCTCCCGAAGCTATACGTATATCGAAAATGAGCCGCAAAACGATTATCGACCCGATATCAGTCATAACTGCTTCGAAATGAGCCAGTTGGCCTTTAAAGACCAGGAAAAGCTGCCGGCAGGAATCTCATCGCATTCCACTGCGATTTGCTCAATATTATTCGGAGAAGATCCCGCCGCATTTCATCCTGAATTGGGACAGTTTTATTATCAGAGTGCGGCCCCGCGAGCCCAGGCTGATATTTATGAATTCTGGTACTTTGTATTCAATAATATTTTCATGCAAAAGCCGCCCGATGCAGACATTATAACACTCAGCTTTGGATACCCGTTCGAGCAGCCCTGGACAAGGGGCATCGACTTATTGGCCGAGAACTATGGCATTATCGTAGTAGCCAGTATAGGTAATGGAGCTGATGCGCATTCTCCTGTCTTCTACCCGGGTGCAGGAGCAAACGCCATCGGTGTGGGCATAGTCGATTCCGTGAAGACCGATGACCTTTCGACTAACTTAGCCAACTTCGCCCTGGCTTATCCTGAGCATTCCAGCACGGGTCCAACCGGAGACGGGCGCTGCAAGCCCGACATTGTCGCTCCCGGCAATTGCCTTGCTGCGGTGCTTAACGAGCCCAACAAATATGAGCCTACCGGTAACTGGTCGAGTTTTTCGGCACCGGTTGTCGCCGGAGCAGTCGGATTGCTCGTTCAAAAGGCCAGGGAAGTTCCCGAGCTGAATCCTGCTGTCTCGCTGGACGGCGGCAATTGTGTCATCAAGGCGATTCTGATGAACTCTGCGACCAAACTGCCATACTGGCACAAAGGAGATCTTCAGCCCGATGACGACCACATCTCACCGCTGGATTATGTTCAGGGAGCCGGAATGCTCAATGCGGTCGGCGCTTATGAGCAACTGGTCGCGGGCTTATACAAACCAGGTGATGTCCCAAAAACCGGCTGGGATCTTAATCTGCTGGATAAAATCCAGACACCTCAGAACACTTATGAAATCCGTATCGATGATCCGAATGATAAATTCATTACCGCCACGGTCGTATGGAACAGGCACTATAACACCGAATATCCTTTTGAGCCGGCACCGGAAAAAGATTGCAACCTCCGACTTGAACTATGGGCCGTTGACCCAGGCAATCCCAATATCGAGAAAGAATCCATGTATAGTGACAGTAGCGTCGACAACGTTGAGCATATTCACATCAAAGCGGAAGCCGGCTATACAAACTACAAAATCATTGTTTCATTCAGCAACATTGAGAATCCAAAAGAACCGGCCCTGAGTCAGCAATACGGCATCGCCTGGAATGCCCAGAGTAAGCAAGAGACCGATGATATATTCTTGTATGATATGAACGCCGACGGCATCGTCAATGAAGCGGATATTCATATTATGATCAATAATCTGCTAAACAACACACCTGATAGTTATTTAATCGGCGACATCAATCCCGACGGCGTTATAGACGCCAATGATATAGGAGCCATTTTAGATAATCAGCATCGACGGGCCGATTGGCTTACAAAAATAGTGAAGTAAGACCGAACAATGTTTATAAAATAAGGCCATCTCGCTCCAAAGCAACGTTCTGAAGTTTTAGGAGGTCTCAAGAATCAGAAAAGAAAAACCCCTGAACATATTTCTTGCCGCTTTTCTTCTGACAATCCTTCCAACAACAGGTATCGCAGAAAAACCGTGGAAGTTTATCGTAACCTGCGATTCCCGCGGTCCGGCCAATGGTATTCAGCCGATTATTCTGAACGAGCTAGTAAACGAGATTCTGGATCAGGGTGTCGATTTTGTGCTGTTTCCCGGCGACCTGGTCGCCGGGTATGCTTCAATCGGCCCGGCGGGATTCGAAGCCGAACTCTGGACGTGGGTTAAGATGATGGATTCGGTTTATAACGCTGGTATTGGTGTTTACGTCTCTCGTGGAAATCACGAGATTATGGACGTCTGGGGCTATTATATCCGGCCCGATATTGATCCGGACGATAACCATGCTACGCGCTGGCTCAACGTCTTCGGCAACGACCTTTACCCCGAGCAAAAGCTGCCCGACAACGGCCCGGCGTCAGAAAAATACATGACTTACGCCGTGACGCACAAAAATGCTTTCATAGTCTCACTCGACCAATACGCCGGGATCAATCATAATGCCGTCCATAAGGTAAATCAAAAATGGCTCGATGCTCAACTTGCTGCTAATACCAAGCCGCATATCTTCATAGCCGGTCACGAACCCGCCTTCGGGGCGCTGCACACCGATTGTCTGGACAATCGGCCGGCCGAGCGCGATGCGTTCTGGGCAAGTATCAAAAATGCAGGAGGCCGAACATACTTAACAGGTCATGACCATTTTTATGACCACGCGCGAATTGACGACGGCGATGGAAATCCGGATAACGACATCCACCAGTATATTATCGGTACCGGCGGCGCTTACCCTTATGCCTGGTCGCCGCCTTACGCCGGTAATAACAGTTACTATACTGTCGAACAATTGGGGCATGCCGAAAACTTCGGATATGTCTTAGTTGAAGTCGATGGTCTTAATGTTACTCTCATATGGATGGAACGCCACACGATTGACCTTAATATCCCAGGCATATACAGCGAAGCCGATTTCTGGAGTTATTCCGTTATTCCAGGACCAATCGTCTTATCGCCAAACGGAGGTGAGAACATCTCTGCGGCAAGCTCATGCGACATAAACTTCAAAACAATGGAAGGAACCGCCCTTGATACCGTGACGATTGAATACTCAATCGACAACGGCCAAAACTTCCAGACTATCGATACTGTGCCGAATACGGGTATCTATACGTGGAATCCGCTCGGTGTCATTGATTCCAATCAGTGTCTCATCCGCATCAGTGATCCTTTTAATACCGCAGTAAGCGATACCAGCGATGAGACATTCACGATATTTCAGTGCACTAAACAGCTTACCGGCGACCTGAACGGCGATTGCTACGTCAACCTTCTGGATATTGCAATTATAATGGACGATTGGCTCGAATGCGGAAATCCTTTTGATGCCTCATGCGATTGAAAAAAACATTATTACTACTTTTTGCCACTAAGACACAAAGTCACAAAAATCTTAAAATAATTATATATTCTTTGTGCCTTTGTGCCTTCGTGGCTTGTTAATCATTTATAAGAAATGAATTTATGCCGAAATACTTTGACTTAACTATCGTCTATATGTTAGGATAATATGAAGGTGTTTTTTGAATGTAAGGCAGGAAAAAAGGTGATCGTATCCAAATTCATATTTAGCCACAAAGCATGCCCTGTCCTAGGGACTCCTTACGGAGAGCGAAGCCGAAGGAACGCTAAGACACTAAGATTTGTATTTTCTGTTTCTTTGTGTTTTTGTGCATTTGTGACTAATATTTGCACGGGCAACATTGTGATTAACGAGATACACTATGATCCCGATGTGAAAACCGAACTGGTTGAGTTTGTCGAACTCCACAACAGCGGCCCGGAGGACGCTGATCTTTCCGGCTGGTACTTCAGCAACGGTATCTCATACATGTTCGATACTGGTGTGACGCTGTCGGCCGGCGGTTATATAATAGTGGCCCAGAATCCGACCCATATTCAAGCCAAATGGACCAGTGGAAGGACTCTAATATCCCCGGATTTGCTGTTCGGGCCGTTCGAAGGCAGGCTCGATAATGACGGAGAAACTATTGAGCTGTGTAACGCAGATGGCGAGCAGATCGACCGGGTCGATTATCAGTTCGGATTTCCATGGCCGACTGTCGGCGATCCTGTGCCGGAAAATCAACCAGGCAGCGGAAATTCCATACAACTGGTTAACCCATTGTTGGATAATGACCTGTCCGGCAGCTGGCGTTCGGCTTATCCGACACCGGCGGCATACAACGAAAATGTCTATCTCGAAAACACTCCGCCCCATATACGGCAGGTAAAACATTCGCCGAAACAGCCAAAATCAGGCGAGCCGGTTACAATCACCGCAAAGGTCACCGATGCCGATGGCGTTGCAGATGTTACGCTGAGCTATCAAATTGTTGAACCCGGCAACTATATAAACATAGGTGATTCGCAATATTATACGAATTGGACAAATCTTGCGATGCATGATGACGGTCTGGCCGGTGATGCAGTCGCAAGAGACGATACTTACAGCGTGGAAATTCCCGGCTCAATTCAGGTCCATCGCCGACTAATACGATATCGTATTACGATCACCGATAATACCGGATTAGGTCTTCTCGTGCCGTACATGGACGATCCGCAGCCGAATTTCGCATATTTCGTGTATGACGGCGTTCCCGCCTGGTACGGAGCAGTCAGGCCCGGCGTAACAGCCGTTGTCGAGTATGGAACAGATGTGATGCGGAGTTTGCCGGTTTATCATCTTATCAGCAAAAAAACAGATGTCGAAGATTGCACCTGGCGAGAGAGATATGGGGGTAGCGATTACAAATGGCACGGCACGCTGGTGTACGACGGCAAGGTTTACGACCACATCCGCTACCGCGCCCGCGGCGGGGTATGGCGATACGCAATGGGCAAAAACATGTGGAAATTCGACTTCAACCGCGGGCACAGCTTTCAGGCGCGGGACGATTACGGCAGGAAATACGAGACTACATGGGACAAGCTCAATTTCTCGGCGTGCATCCAGCAGGGTGATTACGATCACCGCGGCGAACATGGAATGTTCGAGGCCGCTTCCAATAAACTTTTCAACATGATGGGCGTAGAGGCATCCAAAACCAACTGGGTTCATTTTCGCATTATTGATGAGATTCTCGAATCCGGTCCAACCCAGTACGATGGCGACTTCTGGGGTCTCTACATGACCCTCGAACAGATGGACGGAAGATTCCTGAACGAGCACAATCTGCCGGACGGCAACCTCTACAAAATAGAAAACCACTCAGGAGAATTAAACAATCAGGGCCCGACACACGTTACTGACGGCTCTGACCTGAGAGCCTTTATGAACGGGTACAACAGCAGACCTCCTGAAGCATGGTGGCATCAAAATGTAAACATTGCCGGATACTACGGCTACAGGTGTGTGGTCGAAGGAGTCCACCACGGAGATATCGGCTACGGCAAGAACTGGTTCTTTTACCTGAACCCACAGACCGATAAGTGGTCGATGCTGCCGTGGGATGTGGACCTGACCTGGGCGGATAGCATGTACGGCAACGGTGAAGATGTATTCAAGAGTCGGGGAAGAATTTTTTCCAATTCGAACATTCAAACCGAATATCAAAACCGCATGCGGGAATTTCTCGATCTTTTGTACAACACCGATCAGCTATATCAGGTGCTTGACGATATCGCAGATATCATCGACCGTCCGACCGGAAGCCCGACTTTCGTAGAAGCGGACCGGGCCATGTGGGACTACAACCCCATCATGAACAGCAGCTATATCAACAGAAGCAAGGCCGGACAAGGTCGATTCTATCAGGAAGCTGCCACCAGGGATTTTCGCGGAATGGTACAGATCATGAAGGACTATGTGGTCTTCGCAACGAATAACAGCCGTTACTGGTGGGGTATGACCGGCCCAAGCTTAAATGAGATTGCTTACGATCCACAGATTCCCGATACACCGGTCATTACCGCTACCTGTCCTTCTACGTATCCAATCAACTCGTTGACGTTTGAGGTTAGCCCGTTCAGCGACCCGCAGGGCAGCGGTACATTCGCCTCGATGAAATGGAGAATTGCTGAGGTCTCTGAAGGCTCTCAAGTTGCGCCGCCGGACGAGGATATCACATTGATTGCCGAAGGGGATGAATGGAAATATTTCAAAGGCACACAAGAAGCTTCTTCACCAGACACTACGGCCTGGAGACTGTTCGATTTCGATGACTCGCTCTGGCAAACGGGCCAAACACCTATAGGCTGGGGAGAACCAACATCTTTCCTCGGCACTACGCTGGAAGGTATGCGATATACATATACGTCTTTCTTTATCCGAAAAAAATTCACGATAGACGACCTTTCGGCAATAGACAATCTCGTACTGGAAGCGATGTACGATGATGGTTTCAATGTCTGGATAAACGATACGTTCGTGCTGCAGGAGAACATGCCGGCGGAAAATATGTCCTATGACGATTATGCAAGCGGCGTCCATTCTTCCGAGAAAAGCTGGTTCACTTTTGTATTGCCGGAGCCGACATACCTCGTCGAGGGTGAAAATATAATCTCAATCCAGGTGCAAAATATGTCACGCACCAGCAGTTCCGATTGCTTCATCGATGTTCGCCTGACAGGCGAACCGGCCGAGCCCGGCGGTACGGGCGGTTCGCGAACCGCCCCTACTCATCTCGAAGAAGGAAAATACGAAATCGACGCCGTCTGGGAAACTGGCGAAATGACGGACTTCAGCAGCGAGATAAAAATTCCCGCTAGCGAGGTTAAAGTCGGCCGTATATACCGCGTCCGCTGCCGGTTCAAAGACACCAGCGGCCGAACGAGTCACTTCTCGGCGCCGCAGCAGTTCGTAACCGGCGAGCCGATTGCGGCCTATATTCTAAACAATCTGCGCGTAACTGAACTAATGTACGACCCGGCTGAACCGCCCGCTAACGATTCTACCGACAATCAGGAATTCGAGTTCATTGAGCTGCAAAACATCGGAGATGAATCAATCGATTTGACCTCCGTTTCTTTCGTTGACGGCATCACATTCGATTTCAGCAACGGCAGCGTCACGAGTCTCGGACCCGGCGAGTTTGTGCTTATAGTCAAAAACCAGGCTGCCTTCGAATCTCGCTACGGCACTGGATTGTCCTCTATGATAGCCGGGGAATATTCCGGCAAGCTTGCAAATAACGGCGAAAACGTAAGCCTTCTCGATTTCTGGAACGGAACCGTCGCAGAATTTGTTTACAATGACGGCAGAGGCTGGCCGCTGGTGGCAGCCGGCGGAGGACATTCGCTGGTGCCCCTGATTTCAGCGCTGCCGGGCGAGCCGGAAGGCTCACTCAACTACGGCGGCAACTGGCGAGCGAGCACTTACATCGGCGGCTCGCCCGGCGCCGAAGACCCCGAGCCGCAAATCTCCATTGTAATTAACGAATTTATGGCACACACAGACTTTCGCAATCCGCAATTCCCGCAGCACGAATCCAACGACTGGATAGAGCTCTACAATACGACCTCGGCAAACATAAACCTGAACCACTGGTATCTTAGCGATGACATCAACATGCTCAAAAAATGGGCGATTCCAGAGGTCGATATAGCCGGAAACTCCTACCGTAGTTTTGACGAGGTGACCGGCTTTCATAATCCAATTGAAAGCGGATTCGGCCTGAGCAAAGCCGGAGAACAGGTAATTCTCTCTTATTTGCCCTCCGTAGGGAGTCCCCAGGACGGCACTTCCGAGGACCGCATTGTCGACAGCATTAGATTCAACGGACAGCTAATCGATTCATCCCTGGGTCGTTACCCGGACGGTGAAAGATACTGGCTTAAGATGACGCCTTCGCCCGGCTCAGCTAACGGCAACCCTGTTCAACATATTGTGATCGATGAGATTATGTATCATCCCGCCAATGATACAGACCAGGAATATATCGAGTTATTCAACTTTACGGCGGACCTGATATATTTGGAGAATTCCGAAGGCCCCTGGCGTCTGGACGGCGCTGTTGATTATACATTCGAAAGCAATACTTCAATCGCCGCCGGAGGAAGAATAATAATTGTGGGCTTCGATCCGACAGCAGACACTGCCCAATTAAACGCTTTTACCACTGCATACAACACAGGACCTTTAACTGCCGGCGTCGATATTGTCGGTCCCTGGTCCGGCAACCTTTCCAACGGTGGTGAACGGCTTGCTTTGAAAATACCCCAGGCTCCCGATACACCGGGCGATCCGGTATCCTGGCTAAATGTCGATGAAGTGATTTACTCCGATGTATCGCCCTGGCCGACAGATGCAGACGGCACTGGCGCCGCATTGCAGAGAATTCACGCCGAGAAGTATCATTCGGGCAACGATCCTGAAATCTGGCAGGCCGCGCCACCTAATCCCGGAAATAATCCATAGATCCCATATGGAATAATAGAAAAAGCAAATACAATATAAGGAAGTAAATACGAAATGGTGAAAAAAACGAGAATCCCTCTGCCGCTCTTGATCTTGATGTGGATTACATATTTGATTAACCAGGCCCATGCAGCGGAAATCCCGCTTGTAATCAATGAGTTTATGGCCTCCAATAACACTACCATCCAGGACCCTCAGGATCAGTATGACGACTGGATCGAGATTCACAACTACAGCGCCGATGCTGTTGATACCAGCGGCATGTACCTGACGGATAATTTGTCCGCTCCAACCAAGTGGCGGATTCCAGCAAGCAATTCGTCCGCAACCACTATCCCGGCAGGCGGCTATCTGTTGATATGGGCCGACGGCGATACGACCGACGCCGGCTTGCATGCCAGCTTCAAACTCGACGCCGCCGGCGAACAAATCGGCCTGTTCGACAGTGACGGCGTGATTTTGGTCGACAGCGTTACATTCGGCCAGCAGACCGGTGATATTTCCTTCGGCCGCTATCCCGACGCCGCCGATTACTGGCAGGCCTTCGGTTCGCCTACACCGGCAGCACAAAATATCGGAGTTTATGAAGGCTTCGTCTCCGAGGTCGAGTTCAGTCACGAGCGCGGATTTTATAACGAGTCGTTTAATCTAACGCTCGCCACCGAAACCGAAAACACGACTATTTACTATACACTCGACGGTACCGAGCCGTACGACATGACCGGCGAGGGGCGATTCCCCAGAGGCTCGGTCTATGACTCAGCTATCCCCATTAACGAAACCACTATCTTGAAAGCGATCGCAGTAAAGCCCGGCTGGATGTCGAGTGATATTGAAACACATACCTATCTCTTCGTCGAAGATATAATAACCCAATCGCCCAATGGTCAGCCGCCCGGCCCGGGCTGGCCCACCGGCAACGTCAACGGACAGACCATTGATTACGGCATGGACCCGGAAATAGTCAACAACAGGCGATACACCGATCTAATGGATGAAGCCCTGCTGGCTATTGACAGTATTTCGCTCGTGACGGATTTGGAAAACCTGTTCGACCCGTCCAAAGGAATCTATGTAAACGCCGAGAGGCTGGGCAGAACCTGGGAGCGACCCGTCTCGGTAGAGCTGCTCAATCCAGACAACAGCGAAGAGCCTGCCCTGAGCTTGCCGAAGGGATTTCAAATTGGCGCCGGCTTCAGAATCCGCGGAGGCTACAGCCGCAACGACAGAAATCCCAAGCACGCCTTTCGATTATTCTTCCGCGCCGAGTACGGCCAGACCAAGCTGAGATTCCCGCTGTTCGAGGATGAAGGTGTCAGCGAGTTTGACAACGTCGATCTGCGAACTGCGCAGAACTACTCATGGAGCTACGATAACAGTAGCAAGAACACAATGGTTCGCGAGGTCTTTTCACGCGATACCCAGCGTGATATGGGCCAGCCCTATACTCGAAGCCGTTATTATCATCTCTATCTCAACGGTCATTATTGGGGCATTTTCCAGTCGCAGGAACGCTCAGAAGCGTCTTACGCCGAATCGTATTTCGGCGGCAGCAAAGATGATTACGATGTTGCCAAAACAACCGGAGGCAATCCGAATTACACGATCGAAGCTACAGATGGCACACTCGATGCGTACCGCCGGCTCTGGCAGGCGGCAACGGAAGGATTCTATACGGACGAGGCCTATTACAAACTTCAGGGGATGAATCCGGACGGCACGCGCAACCCGGCGTATGAAAGGCTTCTCGACGTGGACAATCTGATCGACTATATGCTCTGTACCTTTTACGTAGGAGACTGCGACGGACCTATATCCAATTTCCTCGGTAACAGCCGGACCAACAACTACTACGGCATATACAATCGAGTCAATCCGGATGGATTCAAATTCTTCAGGCACGACGGCGAGCACACGATCGGCGCCCAGGGCAGCTGGAATCGGGACCGAACCGGGCCATATTCTGCCGGCCGGCAATTCGCTGACTTCAATCCTCAGTGGCTGCACCAGCAGCTTGCCGTTCACCCGGAGTACCGGCTGCGAATGGCCGATCGGGCGCATAAGTATTTCTTCAACGACGGCATCCTTACGCCGGGTCAGTCAACGGCACGTTTAATGGAACGTGCCGAACAAATAGAAATGGCGATTATAGCCGAGTCGGCCAGATGGGGCGATTCGAAAAGCTCCCGGCCATATACGAAAGACGACCATTGGTGGCCGGAGATCGAACGTATTGTCAACGATTATGATGTTTATGGTTTTCCGCTGAGGACTCAGGTTGTGCTCGGCCAGCTTCAATCCAAGGGCTGGTATCCGAACGTCGATGCCCCGGTCTTTAACATCAATGGAGCCTATCAACACGGCGGAGAGATTTCGGGCGCCGATTTATTATCGATGACCGCCACGGCCGGCACGATATTGTACACCCTCGACGGCACAGATCCCCGCTCTACAGATAAGCCGCAGCAGGCAAACGCCCTGATATCCGAGGATGCCGACAAGCGGGCGACCGTTCCTGTCGGGCCCGTCAGCGAAAACTGGAAAGGCGGCGGCGATTTCGAAGATTCGGATTGGCTCTTAAGCTCCGGCGGCGTCGGTTTCGAGAGAACCTCAGGCTACCAGGACTACTTCACTCTTGACCTTCTCGAGCAGATGTACGCCAGGAACGCCACTTGTTATGTACGAATTCCTTTCACCGTCGATATGGGTACGGGCGGTTCGCGAACCGCCCCTACATCCCTGACATTGAACGTCAGATATGATGACGGCTTTATTGCTTATCTAAACGGCGTCGAGGTGGCCAGACGAAACTTCGACGGCACACCGGCCTGGAACTCCCGGGCCAGTGCCAGTCATTCCGACTCGGCGGCAGTTATATTCGAAAACATCGATATTTCCGATTTTACCGACTCCCTTCAACAGGGCGACAATTTGCTGGCAATCCACGCAATGAACAGCTCGACCACAAGCGCCGATTTTCTTATCTCCGTCGAGCTTCTCGCAAGCGGCGACGAATCTGACGATGACGCCGACGAAGGCGTGTTCGAATACACCGGCCCAATTACACTGCCCCACAGCGCTCAGGTCAAATCAAGGGTATTGGACGGCGAGACATGGAGCGCGCTGAACGAAGCCGTTTATGCCATCGGGCCTGTAGCGGAGAATTTGCGTATCACCGAGATTATGTATAATCCGCCGGACGCTAACGAGGAGTTCATCGAGCTGCAGAATATCGGCACAGAGACAATCAACCTGAATCTGGTCAGCTTTACGAACGGCATAGATTTCACTTTCCCGGGCATCGAGCTTACGGCAGGTGAATATGTAGTAGTCGTTCGGGATCGCAGTGTATTCGAAGCCAAATACGGCAGAAATATCAATATCGCAGGCCAATATACCGGCAGGCTGGACAATGCCGGCGAAAGAATCGAGCTTATAGACGCCATCGGCAGAATGATATTAGACTTCCGCTACGAAAACGGCTGGCGCTCGACTACCGACGGCGAAGGCTTCTCTCTGACGATAATTGACGCTGCGGACACTGAGCCGAACAATTGGAGCGAGAAAGACTCCTGGCGTCCGAGCGCCTATGAAGGCGGCTCGCCGGGGCAGAATGACGATGGCGTTATCCCCAATCCCGGTGCTATAGTGATCAATGAAATCCTGGCCCACGCACATGCTGAAGCGCCGGATTGGATTGAATTACATAATACTACTGACACCTCGATTAATATTGGCGGCTGGTTCTTGAGCGACAGCAAAAAAGACCTTTTCAAATATAAGATTGCAAACGGAACAATAATCGCTCCGAATGGATACCTTGTTTTATACGAAGACCTGAACTTCGGTAATGAGAATGACCCGTCTTGTTATGAGCCATTCGGCCTGAGCGAGACCGGCGAACGATTGTACCTGAGCTCAACCCAAAACAGCGTGTTGACAGGCTATCGCACAACAGAAGATTTCGGTGCTTCACAAACCGGCGTACCATTCGGGCGTTACTTTAAGCCCAGCACCGGCAATTACAACTTCGTAGCGATGGATGTAAACACGCCGGGCTCGGCTAATTCGTATCCTAAGGTCGGCCCGGTTGTTATAAGCGAAATAATGTACAATCCAAGCTGGCCCGACGGCGGCTCCTATACTAATAACCAATACGAATATATCAAGCTGCGCAATATCAGCGCCGAACCTGTGACGCTGTTCGACTACGGCAAAAACGAGCCGTGGAAATTTACCGACGGTGTAGAATTTACCTTCCCAACCTACGCCCCCGTCACAATTCCCGCCGGCCGATATATCCTGGTAGTCAAAAAGCCGGCGGCTTTCCACTGGCGCTATCCCGATGTACCTGCAGAAATCGTCCTCGGCCCCTACGAGGGCAATTTGAGCAACGCCGGCGAAAGTTTAGAGCTCGGCATGCCCGGGGACTTGGATAAAGATGGTATACGGCAATACATTCGCGTCGACAGGGTCAATTACAGCGACGGCTCACATCCGGAGAATTGCCCGGGTGGTGTAGACCTCTGGCCCGTCGAGGCAGACGGCAACGGCATGGCCTTAACACGAACAGTACCAAGCGATTACGGCAACGATCCTGAAAACTGGATTGCCGGGCCTACTTTACCCGGACAGTAAAAGACAGCAATAAAAATTTTGCTTTAACTCAAAAGCTGGCATATCTTCTGCGCATCTGGTATAAATTGTCCTACAGTGTTTATACCAACAAAAGACCGTTTTTACGAAGATGATTTATGGCTGAGCCAAAACCGGCTTTAGAACCAGAGCAGCGTCCTTCATGGTGGCGGTCAATCGGCCCGGCTTTGATTACCGCCTGCGTAGTGTTCGGTCCGGGCAGTCTGCTCATCAGTTCCAACGTAGGCGCCAATCACGGCTTCGAGCTGCTCTGGCTGCTGCTTCTGACGGGTGTCCTGATGGGGACATACATGACCACGGCCGCCCGCATCGGCGTTGCGGGAGGAGCCACACCATGTACATTAGTGGCCAATCACCTGGGCCGGCCTGTCGCTGCTATCATCGGGATCAATTTATGTCTTATATGCACGGCCTTTCAGTTCTCCAATAACCTGGCATTCGCCGCCGCCGCTGACAGCCTTGGCGTGGCGCAGCTTTTCGGTGATCCTGAGCAGATGTCCGAACGTACCAGAGATTTCATTAACACCGGTATCTTGCTCGTATTTAATCTACTCATTATCACAATGGTCTTTACCCTCAAACAGGTTTACCGCGTTCTCGAACGAGTCATGAAGGTTATGGTCGCCGTCATGCTCGCCAGCTTCCTGGTGAATCTTCTTGTAGTCCGGCCGGACATTCTTGCAATGCTCAAAGGACTGATTCCCAGCCTGCCCCAAGACGTATCTCTCGGCCTGCCGACTGAAACCGAGGCAGGAATCGTCGATCCTATGATTCTGATAGCCTCGCTGCTCGGCACGACTTTCTCAGTGGCCGGCGCTTTTTACCAGGGAAATCTCGTTCGTGAGAGAGGATGGACAGTCAGGGACTATGACAGCGGCATCAGCGATTCGATCGCAGGGGTCTGTGTCCTGACGGGTATCAGCGCAATAATAATGATCACCAGCGCAACGGTCCTCCGCAACGCCCCGGCCAGCGACATCGGTGTGCTGGCCAAACAACTGCAACCTCTTCTCGGCGCGACGGCTCACAGCATTTTCTGTATTGGCCTTCTCGCCGTGGCGATGAATCCATTTGTTATCAATGCGATGATCGGCGGCTCGATTCTGGCTGATGGTCTCGGAAAGCCGCCGAGGCTCAGTGACCCGTGGTCCCGGCGATTCACCGTTGTCGTGCTGCTGGTCGGCATGATTGTGGCCATGATTGTGCTGCACACGCCGGTCAAGAAGGTCAACGCCATCATCTTCGGCCAGGCTCTGACGGTCGTGGGCAATCCGCTGATGGCCGCAACGATACTCTGGCTGGCCAACCGCAAAGACATCATGGGCGGCCGACGAAATACAATAGTCCTGAATATTCTCGGCGGCCTGGGCCTGCTCGTGGTATTATTTATGGCCGTGCGAGTAATGATTATTGTGGTGCTCAAGTTGAAATGATGTTCATAAAATGTATAATGTCCGAAATTTAATCCGCCGATCTGCGTGGCGGATAAAGCAGCACGAAAGGATATTTGTCCATGTTTGATGTATCTTCGATAGATGAAAACGGTCTGGAAGATATTCTAAGCGAACCGACCGAGCAAACAAAGAAAAGCGTCGCCGGCCTGACCGGCGATATTGTTGTCCTTGGCGCCGGCGGCAAAATGGGACCGACGCTGGCAATGATGTTAAAGAAGGCTTCGCCTGACAAAAGAATCTACGCCGTCTCGAGATTTACCGACAAGGCAGTCCGTAACAGGATTGAGCAGGCTAAGATTAAAACCATCGAAGCCGACCTGCTGGATGAATCGCACTATCGCAAGCTGCCGGATGTGGAAAATATATTCTACCTGGCCGGCATGAAATTCGGCTCGAGAAGGCATCAACCATTGACATGGGCAATGAACTGCTATATGCCGGCGCTGGTCGCACGGCATTACAAAAACTCACGAATCGTGGCTTATTCGACCGGCAACGTTTACCCACTCGTCGAGACAACCGGCGGCGGTGCGACCGAAGATACCTTGCCCGAACCTATTGGTGAATACGCCCAGTCCTGTCTCGGCAGGGAAAGGATATTCGAATATTTCTCGCAGCTTTACAAAACGCCCGTGACGCTTATCCGGCTAAATTATGCCAACGAGCCGCGATACGGCATTATTGTCGATCTGACCTTTAAGATTTTGAATGACGAGCCAATTGACCTGACAATGGGCGCCGTCAACCTTATCTGGCAGAGAGATGCCAACGATTATATCATCCGTGCGATCAGCCTGGCAAAATCTCCGCCCGCCGTTCTGAACGTTACCGGGCCGGAAACGATTCCGATTCGCAAACTCGCCGAGTTAATCGGCAATAAACTTGGCAAAAAGCCGAAATTCGTCTCGAAGGAAGCTGGTTCCGCCCTGCTCTCGGACGCGTCTTATTGCCGCAGCATATTCGGACCTCCGCAAATAACACTCGAACAGATGGTCTCCATGATTACTGACTGGGTAGCGGCGGGTAAAAAGACGCTGAATAAGCCGACCAAATACGAAATACGCAACGGCAAATTTTAGGAGACGGATTTATGCCGGACTCACATATCCTTAATAAGCTCCGCTCAGAGCCTGCCCTGAGCCTGTCGAAGGGTTGTGTGATACCCGCCCATCCGCTTGCTTTGCAAAGTGACAACAAAATCGATGAGCGTCGCCAAAGGGCAATAACGCGCTATTATTTGGCGGCCGGCGCCGGCGGCCTGGCGGTCGGTGTTCACACAACGCAGTTTGCCATACACAATCCGAAGGTCGGCTTGTATCGACCCGTGCTGGAGCTGGCCATTGAAACAGCCGGACAATCTAATTGCTCTGCCGCTGACGGCGAACCGATAATGGTTGCCGGAATCGTTGGTGATACAAAGCAGGCGATGCGGGAAGCACACTTAGCGCGCGAGCTTGGTTATCATATCGGCCTGCTTTCACTTACTGCTCTGAAGGGTAAATCCATCGACGAACTAATAAACCATAGCCGCCGGGTGGCAGAAGTAATCCCGGTTATGGGCTTCTACTTGCAGCAGACAATCAGCAAAATGACATTGCCGATAGAGTTCTGGCAGAAGTTCGTAGAAATACCAAATGTCCATGCAATAAAGATTGCTCCGTTCAACAGATACCAGACACTCGATGTGCTCGAAGCCGTAGCCCGCTGCGGCCGGGCCGGCGAAATCGCACTATATACCGGCAACGATGATAACATTATCTTAGATTTGCTCACACAGTACGAATTTAACATTGACGGACAGACGGTCTCACTTAGCATAGTCGGCGGTCTGCTGGGCCAGTGGGCTTGCTGGACGAAAAAAGCTGTCGAACATCTGAAAAGCATTAAGACAATCCGGGAAAATAACACGCCGGTCCCGCATGATTTACTCACCTTAGCCGGCCAATTGACGCTGGCTAATAAGGCAATATTTGACGCCGAAAACCAGTTTCGAGGCTGCATTTCGGGAATTTCGTATGTATTGCAGCGGCAGGGACTTCTGAGGGAAATCAACACGCTCGATCCCGCCGAGCAACTGTCGCCCGGCCAGGCTGAACAAATCGACAGAATAATCCGCAACTATCCGCATCTTAACGACGATGATTTTGTCAAAGAAAATCTTCACCAATGGTTGTCATCCTGAGAGGTCGAAATGAACAAACGAATCAATCCAAAGCAAGCATATCAGACCACAAATTATAAATCAGCTATTGAACGAACAATCCTGTTTTTTTTAATCAGCGTTGCTTTTCCCTGCCATGCCGTCGAGCGGTCGGCCATCGGAACCAGCCGTGCCGATAAAATGCTTGCCGAATACTTTCGTGCTGAAACGGTCAAACTCCGCGACCGATGCCTTACCGATATCAAGTCGCTCGAAGACTGGCAGACAATGCGAAAAGTCTATCGAAAACAACTGTTCGAGATGCTCGGACTCGATCCTCTGCCGGAAAAGACAGACCTCAAACCTGTCGTCACCGGCAAAATCGAGCACGAACAATTTACTGTCGAGAAAATTCATTTTCAATCAATGCCGGGTCTTTACGTTACGGCCAATCTCTATATTCCCAAAGGCCTTGAAAAACCCGCTCCGGCGATTCTTTACGTATGCGGCCATGCGCGCGTCAAGAAGGACGGCGTCAGCTACGGCAGCAAAACAGCCTATCAGCACCATCCGGCATGGTTCGCACGGAACGGATACGTCTGTCTTATCATCGACACTCTGCAATTAGGTGAAATCGAAGGGATTCATCACGGCACGTATCGCTACAAAATGTGGTGGTGGAACAGCCGGGGCTACACCCCTGCGGGCGTCGAGGCTTGGAACGGCATCCGCGCGCTGGACTATTTGGAGACACGCAAGGAAGTGGACGCCGACCGGTTCGGAGTAACGGGACGTTCGGGGGGTGGAGCTTATAGCTGGTGGATTTCGGCGCTCGATGAACGCATTAAAGCAGCCGTGCCGGTCGCCGGAATCACCGACCTGCAAAACCACGTGGTTGACGGCTGCGTCGAAGGCCATTGCGACTGCATGTACATAGTCAATACTTACGGCTGGGATTATCCGCTCGTGGCGGCGCTGGCGGCGCCCCGGCCTTTGCTGATATCGAACAGCGACAAGGACAATATCTTCCCGCTGGACGGCGTCGTCCGCCTGCACAAAAAGATGCGGAATATCTACCGCCTGTACGACGCCAGTAACAACCTCGGTCTGAATATTACAGAAGGCCCACATAAGGATACACAAGAGCTGCGTATTAGCGCTTTCGTGTGGTTCAATCGTTTCCTCAAAAGCGAAAATCCTTTGATTGATAAACCCGCCGTCAAATTTTTCGAGCCGGAGCAGCTAAAAGTCTTCGAAGAGCTGCCGGCCGACGAGATTAATACAAAAATACACGAAACATTCGTTTCAAAAAGACAAAAAGCATTTGCCTCGCAATCGTCTCAAAAACGCCGGAAATTACTCAAAACACTCCGGGAAAAATCGTTCGGCGGCTGGCCGACACAGGAGCAGGCCGGTCCCCTAAATATCAAACAGGTATTCTCAGCCAAACGGCACGGAACAAGTTTGAGCGCTTTCGACTTCACGAGCCAGCCGCATGTCCGGCTGCGTTTATACTTAGCACATCGGCTCGGAACCGAACGACCCGACAAGGTCGTGCTGAACGTGCAGGACCAGCAGCAATGGTCGGATTGGCTGGGTGGAATGCGCGTCGGTTTTGCCGATGAATTAAAAAATGAAACATTGCCCGACCCGAACGAAGATCTTTTCGAACGACTCCTGGAAACGTTGAAAGACGGCAATACGGCCCTGGTCTTCGCAGCTCCTCGCGGTATCGGTTTGACGGCATGGAATCCGGACGAGCGAAAACAAACACAAATCCGGCGGCGTTTCATGTTGCTCGGTCAGACCCTCGACGGCATGAGGGTTTGGGACGTCCGCCGGACGATTCAGACCCTGCATCAAATCGAATTACTAAACGACGTGCCGGTCGTTCTTAAAGGCAAGCACATAATGGCCGGCATTGTATTGTACGCCTCGCTCTTCGAAAATGATATTGAAGGACTCGATTTGCAAAACCTGCCAGACTCACACCGTGACGGGCCCATATTCCTCAATGTGCTGCGTTACATGGATATACCCCAGGTCGTAAAAATGGCCGCCGAATGCACTAGTGTGCGAATAAATCCCGAAAAATGACCATAACTGTCAATAATTTGTTCAGCACCTTTATTTTTTATTTAACCTCGACAAAACTTATTCCGATACAGTCCTAAACATCAATAAAAGTAATAGAAAGTAATAGAAGGGCTGTGAAATGGGAATTCAAAATCTATCTGAAAATATCATTCTCTTAACGCTGCCTTGCGACAGATTGGAGAGAGCGGACGAACTGAAAAACCTCAACGAAGTCATCAGCGATAAATCCCAATGCGACGTGATAATCGACTTTTCCGCCGTTGAGATTATAAACTCCTGGAACATCAGCAATCTCTTAATATTGCGGGACATGCTGGATGGTGCCGGGCGCAAACTTATTCTCTGCAATGTCAACACCACCACCAAGTGTATTTTCGTCGTAGCGGGTCTTAGCGAAACCTTCATTTTTGCCGATAACAGGTCTGCAGCCTTAGACATTATCCAAGAAACAGATTCGTCGGTAACTACCAATTCTCCATAAAAAGTATAAGACTATATAGCGTTTTTTTGTATGTATTTGACTGCGTTATTGAAGATGATCATCCCATCACCGTCTACGTTCTCTAACCTGCTCCACCGTGGATGTTGAGTTGGCCTTACGAATCTCTCAGGGTGCGGCATCAATCCGAGCACCCTGCCGGTCGTATCCGTCAGGCCGGCTATGGAATCCATCGAGCCGTTCGGATTGACAGGATAATCACCTTCTTCGCCATCTTCATCGACATACTTGAACGCGATGTGCCCGCCCGAGCGCAGTTCATCCAGCGTTGCTGCGTCTTTAGCGACGACTTTGCCCTCGGCGTGCGCGATCGGCAGATAAATTTGCCTGCCCGGCTCGATGAAAATGCAACTTTTAGTCTGGGGAGCAAGATAGACCCACCTGTCATCGAACTTGCCGCTGTCGTTATTAGTGATTGTAACGCAAGCCTGACCATTGGCCGAATTGCCGCCCGGCAGGATTCCGGCCTTCACCAGCACCTGAAAACCGTTACAGATGCCGAGCACGAGCTTACCGTCCTCGATAAATTTCCGGACCGGCTCGTAAAGATGATGTATTATCTGGTTTGAAAGAATCTTGCCGGCGGCTACATCGTCGCCGTAGCTGAACCCGCCGGGAATTACTATTATCTGGAACTCGTCCAGCAGTGTTTTATTCTCGATTATCCTGTTTATGTGAACCCGCTGCGCCTTCGCCCCGGCCAGCTCCAGCGCATACTCGGTCTCCATATCGCAGTTAATACCCGCGGCCCGCAAAACAATCGCTTTTACTTCTGTCATCTTTTGCCTTTTTGCCTTCCCTGATTTTTCTTAACTTTTTACCAGTCAAACGTTTTTTGCCACGCCTGCTTGAGTGTCAGGACGTCCGCTTCGATAACGGTTTTACCGTCCTGTGCTTTGATGACGAGCATTTTATTTTCCGTCACTTTTCCGATTTGGCCGAACGGCAGATTGAGCATCATTTTAGCGAACTCATTATAGTTGTCCAGCTCAACTTCCACAATGTACCGAGAATTCGATTCGCTGAAAAGTTGGACATCGGTCCGGCCGCAATTTTTACCGGAGGGCAGGCCGCGCAAGTCCGCCTCGATCCCGAGTCCGCCGGCAAAGGCCATCTCCGCCAGCGCCACCGCCAGGCCGCCTTCGGAGCAGTCGTGGCAACTGACTACAAGTCCTTCAGCTATAGCTGCCGAAATTTTCGCGGCGATTTTCGTGGCTTTTTCGAGGTCTAACTGAGGCACGCCGGCCCCAATATGACCGTTGATTTTATAATAATGCGAGCCGCCCAGCTCATTTTTCGTTTCGCCTACAATAAACAGTGGATTGGAAGCCCTCTTGGTATCCATCGTGACACACTTATTGATGTCATCAACGATTGATATTGCGCTTATCAAAAGCGTTGAAGGAATAGATATCCGTGTCCCGTCCTCGCACTCGAATTCGTTATTGAGCGAATCTTTGCCGGAGATGAACGGGGTTCCGAAAGCCATAGCGCCATCGTAACATGCCTGTGCCGCACGCACCAGCGGGCCGAGCGTTTCAGGCCTGGTGCAGTCGCCCCAGCAGAAATTATCCAGCAGAGAAATCCTGTCAAACCGGCCGCCCACACAAATAATATTTCTGACAGCTTCTTCAATTCCGGCAAGCGCCATCCAGTACGAATCGATGTCGCCGTAAAGCGGATTCATACCGCAACTTATAGCCAGGCCCCTGTTAGAATTAAGCTTCGGCTGGATAACCGCCGCGTCTGACGGCCCGTCATTAGCCGCACCGGTCAGCGGCTTTACGACCGAACCGCCCTGCACCTCATGGTCGTACTGCCGGATGACCCATTCCTTGCTCGCTATGTTGTAAGACGACAAAATCCGCAAAAGCTCATCATTATAATTATCCTTTTCCGGCACGTTCGGCTCGGTTAGCTTAGGCGCCGCCCAAACGGCCTTTCGGGAGTATTTCGGCACACCGTCATGCAGGAAATCCATATCCAGCTCGCCGACCTGTTGGCCGTTGTATCGCAGCTTTAATTTTTTATCGCTGGTGAATTTGCCGACGACAGTTGATTCGACGTTCTCATCATCGAAGAGTTTCGTGATCGCCTCCAAATTCTCCGGCTTTACGGCGATGACCATTCTTTCCTGTGCTTCGCTTATCCAGATTTCGGTATAGTTCAGGCCGGCATATTTCAGCGGGGCTTTTTCCAAATCGACTTCCGCGCCGAGGTCTTTGCCCATCTCACCTACGGCACTGCTCAGACCTCCGGCTCCGCAATCGGTGATTGCTTCGTACAACCCGGCTTTGTTTGCCTGCACCAGGACATCCAGCATTTTCTTTTCCGTTATCGGATTTCCGATTTGTACGGCGTGAGAAAAAATCGTCTCGTGCTCGTGCGTCATTTGTCCGCTCGAGAAAGTCGCTCCGTGTATGCCGTCCCTGCCGATGCGTCCGCCGACCATAATAACCAGGTTTTCTGGTTGCGGATTCTTGAAACACTTGCTCTTGTCCATCAAGCCGATGTTGCCGCAATAAACTAACGGATTGGCGAGATATCTGTCGTCGAAGTAAATAGCGCCGTTGACCGTCGGGATACCCATTCTGTTGCCGTAATCGCGAACGCCGGCTACTACGCCTTTCATAATACGTCTCGGATGCAGAACTCCCTTGGGGATATCTTCGAGCTTCTTATCCGGCTCGCCGAAGCAAAAGATGTCCGTATTGGCAATGGGCCTGGCTCCGAGGCCGGTTCCCATCGGGTCACGAATTACCCCGCCGATGCCGGTGGCCGAGCCGCCGTAAGGATCGAGCGCAGATGGATGATTATGAGTTTCAACTTTGAAACAAACCGCTGAATCTTCATCGAATTCCACCACCCCGGCGTTATCGGCAAAAACGGATATGCACCAGTCCTTATTAAGCTGTTTAGTGGCCCTAAATACGGTTTCTTTCAGCAAATCATCAAAATGTACCTGTTGGCCGTTAATTGACAAATCAACTGAGCTTTTGAGCGTTTTGTGCACGCAATGCTCGCTCCAGGTCTGGGCGATAG
>Ga0207752_1000150_pt1 | contig 32251 bp, 19 predicted proteins | sample Pon2CUnioCityCA_6_FD_187272 | JGI IMG/M metagenome (GOLD analysis project Ga0207752, IMG submission 187272) | Marine sediment microbial community from Union City, CA, USA - Pond 2C Sediment 2 (SPAdes) | ecosystem: Environmental > Aquatic > Marine > Intertidal zone > Salt pond sediment ... | reverse complement strand
ACTTGCGGATCGGCAATCTCTTCGCCGGTTCCTGGTAGACCTCCCCGCTCGGCTCCGCCGCCGGCACGTTCTCCGCCAACCCGCCGCCAACTCCCACTCCTACCACCAATTTCGAAAACTCCCGTCGATTCATTTGGTTTCCTTTCCTGATCTCATAAGGCCGGGCTGCGAATCTCAGTATCTTCGTTGCGCATGTCGAGAAGCGCCGACTGCACGAGACGACGAGGGGACACCCTCACGTCCCGTACCTTTGATGATATCGAGCAATGTCCTGTTGTCACTGTCGGTGACTTGCACCCATCCCGCCTGGAGACACACAAGGCCTATGGCCAGGCCCGCCGCCAAGCCACTGATATGTGCCCAGTAGCCAATGTCGCCCTCGGCTGCAACTATCGACAAGACCTCGAACAGCAACCAGACGATGACGATCGCCCAAACCCGGACCTCCAGGAAGTTGTGACCGCGAGCGATGTCTTTGGGGGCGATCCAGAACAGATGCACGCGATTCAGGGGATACATGGCCAGAATCATCCCCGCGACGCCGCTGATGGCGCCGCTGGCGCCGACGGCGGGACCGCCTTTGAAAAGCAGATGCACGGAACCGACACAAACGCCGACAACAAGATACGCGAGCGGATAAGCGATGTTTCCTATGTTGGAGCAGAGCGCGTTGCCGAAGATCCACAGAAACCACATGTTGCCGAGCAGATAGAGGAGCCCGTCATGAAGAAACATATGCCCGACAAGACCGGCCGGATGGAGGCTCCTGAGAATCATGGCGTCAAGCAGGGAGGCCGGAAGGATGCCCAGCGCGTCCCCCGCAAAGGCAGCCAGACAGACCCCCATGATGACTCTGTTCGCCGTCGGCTTGGCCTGCTCCAGTGTCTCAATGGCGTAGGGTATTAACATGCAGCCATCACTCCTCAACGCATTCCTGCTGACTGGACACTCGATGGAACCGCATATCACTATGGCCCTGTATTGCGGCCAAATCAAGAGAATTCAAGCGACAACGGATGTGAGCGTCAAGAGCATGGCGCGTGACTTGTTGCCTAAGTGACCCGTATCAGTAGATACATGCATCCAGGATGGAGAGGACTTCGCCCAGCACGGGCTGGGGGCCTTGGCGATGCGCTTGGCGCCGTGTGGGCGGCGGCGTGCCCTACCTGTTGCCCCGTCTGTTTCTCGAGGAGAATTCGTTTCTGGGTCCGCCCTTGCCGCGGAATTCGCGGATCCCCGGCCGGCGGGGGCGACCGCCGCCCCGCTTGGGGCGAAAGGCCGTCTTCTTCGCGGAAGGTCCCTGCTTGAGCAGCAGGAGCGATTTGGCGCAAACCTCCTTGGAAATGCGGTTGGAATGCGTGAGGCCTTTGGTGAGAACTTCCTCGGCCAACTTGCGCATTCGGCCGTTCATGCTCCTCAGGCCGTAGCCGGCGGCCTGCTTGGTCGTCCGAGAAAAACTGCCGAAGAGGGCTTCCACAAGGATATCTAACCCGTCCTCCTGCATCCACGACAGGTTGAACGCCGCTTTTCTCGCTGACGAGACCTCCTCGGAATGCAACTTCTCTCGCAGTTCCGCCAAGCGTTCGATCGCCGCCTGGTCTTTCTCCCGACCCGATGGTTTTCGTTCTTGCAGCTTCATGGGATCACCCTCATATCCGTTCAATCCTTTTCTCGGTTACTCTCCCGGAGGGGCCTATTCAGTTATCCAAGGCGGGCCCGGCACACAGAAATCCACGCCGGGTTCAGCACCTTATTGCACCTATTGTTGCATCCCTTTCTGAGAAAGGCAAGAGAATTTCACAGGAAACGGAGCCGACAGGAATCCAACCGGCGAGGGCGTCTACAGCGGCAGGTCGCGACGGTGCCAGACAATTCCCCCGGCGACGGCGGCCATGAGAAGGATGAGCGCCAGTATGCCCATGTTCCGAAGCGGCCAGCCACTGTAGAGGTCGGAGTAATAGACCAGGTAGAAGAGCGTGGCACGCCTCAGGAAATGCATGCGCGGCCACCACTCGGCCGTGATGGACACGAAGTAATTGACTGAGAGAAACGCAACAGCGATGCCGACGGCCGAGTACAGCCGGGCGAAAGAAGCCGCACAAACCAGAGCGAAGGCGCCGAATGTGCTGGCAAGCAAGCCGGCGTTGATCGCGATGCGGAAAAACAGATCGAGTGGGATCGGCTCGCCGAAGTCATAAAGTTGCACCGCAACGACCGTCCCGAGGAACATCGCGAGGACCAATGCGAACATGCCGCCGGCCGTCAGAACGCACGCACAGATATAGACCTGCGTCTTCGTGACCGGACGACTGAGAATCAGCTCCATCGTGCCCCTCTGGACTTCGCCGGTGAGCAGCCCCGTGGGCGCGCCGACGGCAAAGAGCATGAAGAGGAACATGACGAACGGGTGCTGATAGCCGATGGTGAGCAGCGCCGGCACATGCCCGGGTCGCAGCATATCGCCGCCCAGGGCCGTCTTGACGATGGAAGGCAGCATATCGAGGAACGCCAGGAAGGTCCGCACGTTCGCGTTGTCGTGGACGATGGAGCTGACCGCGATCTGCATCAGGAAGATCAACAGGGCGATCCCGCACCACGCGGGCAGGATTCGCACGAGCCAGACCCACAGCAGCGTGAATGGAAAAGGCGGACGCGATGCAGTTTTCATGCGCGGCCTCCTTCTGCTGTGCCACTGCTGCCGGGGCGCCGGCCGGCGCCGGGCTGCCGATAGTATTGAATGAACGCCTCCTCCAGAGAGGTCTGCGGCGTGCTGATGCGATCCACAGGGAATTGCGCCACCCATTTCAGGACGGCATCCGACGGCCCGTGATACGCAACGTGGAGCATACCGGGCTGCCGTTCGATGATCCGCACATCCGGCAGGTCGGCGGACGGCATGTCCGGGAGCAGCGTCTCATCCACGAACCAAACCTTCAAGCGGCGCTGTCCCTGCTGCACAATCTGCGAGATTGGCGCCACTTCCACGAGGCGTCCTTCCCGAAGGATCCCGGCTCGGCCGCACACGGCCGATACCTCGCTGAGGTCATGCGACGACAGCAAGACCGCAGCCCCGGCTTGAGCCGCCTCGCGAATCAACTCGAGGGCGACCTGGCGCATGAGCGGGTCCAGCCCGGCCGTGGGCTCATCCAGGATCAGCACCTCCGGCTGATGTTGGAACGCATAGATCACGGCCACCTTCTGTCGATTGCCCTTCGATAGATCACCGACCGGTCGATTCAGGTCCAATTCGAGCCGCTCGGCAAGCTCCCGGCGCCGAGCCATCGCATGGTCCCTACCGCCCATGGCCGCGAGGATCCTCAACGAGCGTCGCGCCCGCGCTCGGCCCCAGATGCGGAATTCGCCGGGCAGATAGCCGATGCGCGCGTGGGCGGTGGCCCGGCCGCGTATGATCCGCTCTCCCAGAACACGAACCTCGCCGCCGCTTGACTTGAGCAGGCCCAGGATGCAGCGGATCGTCGTCGTCTTGCCCGATCCGTTCGGCCCGAGATACCCGAAGATCTCGCCTCGCTCGATGGTGAAAGTGACATCTTCGACGCCCCGGGCTGAGCCGTACCATTTCGTCAACGATTTGACTTCCACCGCCTTCATACTACTCTGGTCGCGTGCTTTCATCCGTATGCTGCGATCTTCTTGCCCGAAGGGCCAACGTGACACATTATCCCGTCTCTCTCGCATGCGTCCAGCAGAAACATCGCACCCAGGACGAGCGCCGCAATGAACTCGATGTCCGCGCGGCCCCTTCATTTCCCTACCTGTGTCAGGGCAAACCGTGTGACCATATCTGAAATCGTGTCCGGGGAACTAACACCGACCTATGAAATGAAGGCTCACGCCGATCCGTTCAGCGACTACGTGGCACACCGGAGTGGCTCTCGCTTCCGCCTGTGTTGTCTGAATCCACCGAGGTGGCGGGGTGCCGCTCGTGAAGCTGTCCCGGCATGCCCGGGAATCCGCGCCAACCCTGGCCCAGTCCCTGCACGACATGCAGAGCCAGGACCGCTTCGGCGTGTGAATCCCAATCCAACTGCACCAACGCCGGGGCTCCCTCGACCTCGGCAAGCGGTGAGACCATGTCCCACAGCGATTTGCCGACTGCGATGATATGCGTGGTCGTATCGGGCTCGCCACGCGTGGCCGGCCAGTGCGGAGATGCGAGCCGATCGATGAGGCGACCGAACCTGGGCATATCCGCGTGCAGAAAAGACAGCAATTTCGCCGGCGTGTGTGACTCCACCCAAGCCTTGACCACTTGCAGGGCGAACAGGAACGCCAAATCGGGACATACCGTGCGCGCGTCCTGGAGTTCCTTCGTGACACACTCCGCCCATAGGACGGACTCACCGGCCAACGCTTTCAGAGGCTTGTCGGACCGGGCCTTGAGCTCGCGCCGAAAGGCCTCGGCCAGTTGGCGGTCCCAATCCGCCGCCAGGAAATCGAAGAGCGTTTCACGATGGGTCGACGCATCCTTCGCCCCAGACCTTTGCAGGCACTGATCGGGCTCCAGGGCCAGGTGGTCGATCCAGGCGACCATGGCAGCGATCGTTCGATCGAGATCGTTTTCTCCGACAGGCCGGGCGATCCCCCCCGTGAGAGGCTGCGGCATCTTCGCCACGCGGTCGATCAGGCGGACGCGGCCCGTTCGCGGAAGGGAGGCCAGACCGGCGCCGGCTCCAACCATCAGCAACCCCATCAGGGCGAGGCCCCACTGCGCGACCGTATCCGCCTCCGGCCACGAGGCCCTCAGACCGAACACAACCCATGCCAAAGCCACGCACAACAATCCCGCACCACGAAAACGCCAGACGGGAGGACTCACGTGGCCGGGGGCCTCATCATCACCGATCTTGTCTCGATGCGATTCCGTCGGGCCTCTCACGATGAATCCCACGCCGACCCCGGCGAGACCCGCTGCGACGACGGCCCACACAATCGTGACGGTCGACCATGCCGCGGGCCACAGCGGCCACGTGACAGCGGCCAGACCTGCAACGATCAATCCGCCGGCAGTGCCGAGGACCCATGCAGGCGCGCGTTTGCGATAGGAAACCGGCGGAACCGACCGGGAAATGTCCTGGCCCTCGCGAACTCTGTTTCGAGGATAGAGGGCCCATCCGGTCGGAAATGTCACGAGGGCCGACGTCGCGACCGCCAGCAAGCCGCCACCGATCAGAAAGAGCTTGTCCTCCCAGAGAAGTCCGGCCCCAACGCCAATCAGTCCGAGAACAAGAAGCACACATCCGGCGAGGCAGCCTGTCATTCCGGCGGGCCGGCTGACCGCCACGCGCGGCAGCTCGTGCTGCTTCGGTGTGAAACGGTCCGCCCATTGTGTCTGTGGATCGGACAACCAGGTGCGCATCGGCTCATACGTGGCGTCGTCCTGCTGCCGAATCAGCTCAGCAACAAGCTGGCGGGTCCTCGATCGTTCCCAGAGCCGCTGCCTGTTCAACAATCGCCCGAGTCTTGGCTGAAGGCACTTGAAGAAGTGGCAAAGACTCACGAGCGGCTCACGCGAGCAAACCTGCTTGACGGTCTTCGCGACGGCCTCGGATACGTCCGCACTTCCCGGGGCATAGCCATCGGTGCGACCCCGCCGCTCGCCCGATGAGGTGGGCTTGGCCTCATGGGCTTTCTCACACACGATCGCGATCTTATCCACGAGCGACTTCGCCTGCTCGTCGACGCTCTCCAACCATCCGGCCGGTACAGTCCGTCCGTACAAATCCGCCAGATCCTCCCGCGCCACGCGCTCGGCCACCCGCTCGGCGACGACGGACAGGTCCGGCAGGAGCGTGCGACAGCCGAACGAGCCGCACACGTTCAACAGGCTTTCCTTCGCGCCGGTCCTCGCACGCTCGTTTTGCCGCAGCGGACCGCGGCAAATGAGCCCGTGATAGAGAAGAAACTGGGCGGCGAGACGGTGCAGTTGCTCCGGCCGCTCGAACCAGACCTTGTCGGCGTCACATCCGTCAAGCAGATAGATCCGGTGTGCGAACGCCGTATCCTGCAGGCGCGCCACGAGTTGCTTCCAGGCATCAAACCATTTACTGTCACTGGCAGAGCCGCTCACTGCAGTCCGGGCCGTCAAGGCGAGGACCGTCACATCGTGTGCGGGGTCGATCCGACGAAGCACCTGCATCAGCCGCACAGCGGATGCCACCGCCCCTGAGACCGACAGGTCGATTACCACGTAGGAACTCATCCGGATACGCCCGGAAGAGGCGGGGTCGGCCCCCGGCTCAGCCGAACGCAACCGACGCACCAGAGTAGAAAGCGAGGCCGTAAGCTTGCCGTCATCATCCCCGATGAACTCCGACCGCTCGCGGATCAAGGGAGATTCCGGAAGCTTGAACTCGGAGATCCAGGGCCAATCACAGGTGAACAGCTCCTCACCGAAGGAATCGACGAGTACGAGACCAAACGGCCCCCGGACCGGAACCGTCAGGCCCTTGACGGCGGAAGAGAACTCCGCCAGTGCTCTCTCAGCACACGGGCCGACGCCCACAAAAAGAATCGGCACGGGACCTATCACTCGGTTTGGGCCACCCCTCGCTTTCACGAGCTCTCACCAGCCTTCCATGAATCTTATGCCCTTAGCGCTTCGTTCCATTTTCGGTCGCGGCCTCTTCCTGGAACCGCTGCAACTCGCTTCGACATTCACCGAGCAGGTCCCGGACGATCCGCTGCTCATTATCCGGCAGGGCCGCCGCGCACTCGCCCATACTGTGAATCAGTCCTTCCGCCAGAGCGACGCAGCGCCGGACTCCCTGGCGCACCGCGTCCGGCTCGCCCAACGACAGGTCCTGGAGGATCAGGTCGATCCGTGAATCCGTGGCGCCATGCAACTCCGCCATGCGGATCCCGACCTCCGGGTCCTTCAAGGAATGCATCTGGTGTCGAAGGCGTTCGCTGATGGATCCGAGCAGTTTCCGAAGGGAGCCCACCCTGGCCGCATTGGCTTCGTAAGCCCGCCTTTCCATTGTATCCTTGTTCAGCCCGATCTGCTCGCGCCATTCCGCCAGTGCACTCTGGAAAGCGATGTACCAGTTCTTGTCCAGCCAGAGGTCTGAATACTCGAAGCCCATGCGCTTGACATACTCGTCGGTGGCCGCGACGTACTTGCTGTACCGGCTGATGGCCTCCAGGCAGAAACCGTACTGCAGGCGGAGAATCTGAAGCCATTCACCACTGAGGTGTCGATAGTCCTCATCGACGTTCGCCTCGCGCAGGCTGACCTCGCAGTTGTGCGTCAGCAACTGCGGGACGCAGGAACTGGACACCTGCTGCGTGACAGTGACATCAAGCGGTGCGGCATACTTTCTGGATTTGGACAAATCGATCTTGGGCTCAGCCAGCCGCCAGATCTCACAAATCCCACGGTAGTATGGGTGCTCGTTCACCGACTGGGCGCCCGCCAGCCCGTTCCGGAAGATCTCCCAGCCGTGCGTCTCGATATTCCTCAGGAAGCGTTTCATGTCGCCGGTCAGCTTGCCCAGGCTCGCGGCCAGCCGGTCTTCCACGGCTCGAACGTCCGCCTCATCCGGCTTGGCCTCCCTGATCGCCAGAACGGTGGAGAACAGAACCGGTTTGATCAAGCTCTGCCGGAAATCCCGGGCGGCCACCGCGTCCAAGGCCTCGTCGGAATCCAGGGACACGCACAGAGGCGTCGAGAAAAAATCCGCCAGGCGAGGCTCGGCCGTCCCCGAATTCGCATTACGCGGACGACGCACCTCGCCGCTGGCCCGTCGCTGCCAGGCCAAAGCGACCAGCGCCTCCAGAGATTGCTTCCTGATGGCAAAGACTCGTAACGTTGTCTTCAGCGAGCCCATGCTGTCTTCGTGCAGCAGCGCCTCCGCCAGGGAGTGCCAGTGAGCGTCGATCACCTCACCGATGAGAGGCGTCACGTCGCTGCCGGTCCACGACAAGGGCGGGACCTTCAGCTCCAGGCTCTCCAGCTCCCGCTTGACGTCGGCGAGAATCTCCGTGATGACGGAATTGACTTTGGGGGCCGCCGAAGTTTGCTTGTGACTGAGCAGCACCTCCAGACCTTCCACCCAGGCATCGAGGCACGCACTGACCTCGCTGACGGGTCGGAGCTGTTCGGCATTGAAGAAGTCTCTCTCGATCATCTCCTCGGCGGTTTCCAGCAGGCTCTCGATGGGCTTGCCCGGGGCGAGGACCTTTTCGCCCTCCTTGCGAGCCGCCGGGATCAGCGAGGACTCCAGATGCCGCCGAACGCCCCGCACCACGCTTGACAAGACCTCTTGTGAAGTCCCGCGACCGGGCGGGTCCCACCGGAACGACACCGCCGGCTGAATCAACTCATTGACCCCCGGAGAGCCGCTGAGGGTGGTTGCGATTCTCTTCTGGACCTCCTGACGATATTCGGTGCGGACATGGTCTGCGTCCTTGCCAATCGCTTCCAGCTCGGTGAGGATTCGGGACTCGATATTCGCCCGTCTGTGTCCGGGGGTCCCACACCAGAAACCGTAGCTGGAGAAGCACTGCCGGTGGTTGTTGACCGGGTCCCTTTGCGGAAGGATTTCGGCCAGCTTGTTGTTCGCATCGGATCGGACCTGCTGACTCAAGGGTTCGAGCGTCATGGCGCGGATGGCACGTGCGATGAGCCGCACAAGGTGCTTGCGGTCGCCGCTGCCCATATCGACCTGGCCGTTGAGCAGATACAGAAAGTTGAACGGGCCGGTGTCCTTGCGGAAACAATCCTCGCCGCTTCGGTCACTACGATATCGCACGCGCATATCCGGCCGGCGTTCGTCGCTGAGAAACTCGATCTGATCCAGCGTCGCACAGGCCGTGCCTTCCAGTTTCGGCCGAAGCATCGGGTCCACTCGGAATGCATCGGGCAGCAATAGATGGCCGACGACCTCGGCCGGCTTCGGGAACGACTCACGCGACCACCAGCGCAGGTTGTATGCCATGTCGATGAGCATGCCCGCCCCGGTGCCGCCGCAGACGCTGCTGGCAATGTGCACGGCCGGCGCACCGTCGGAGGCCAGGACGAACTGGTCCGGCTGCTCCTCCATGATCTGCTGCGTGCTCGTTCGCAGGCTGCTGAAGCGCGTCGCCACTGCCTCGTGAATAATCGTCTCACGCAGCTCGAAGAACACCAGCCGCCCAAGCCGCGGAATGCCCTGGCACCCATAGTCCGCAAACGTGGCGTCTTCGCGGAATCCGCGCATCCAATCCAGATGGGGATGGAATTCCGGATAGCTGGCATTATCTCGCACGACTTCACCGACGTCGAGATAATGAAACAGGTTGATGAAGTCGGAGAGAATCCCCTCCGGGGGCCCTCCATCGTCCGAGGCATCGGTGTCGAGCTTCAAGAAACGGATGAACGACGGGACATGCCCGAACAGCTCACGGATATAGTGCTCCGCCCACTGGCAGACGAGCACGCCGGTGCCGCCCAAGCCCACGATCAGTGTGGGCCGCACCACAATTGGACTATTACTCAATCGCATTCTACTTTCCTCTACTGTCTCTCACAGCTTCAGTCTGCCGATCCTTGAGAACTCGTCTCCGGACCGGCCTCCTGCCAGTCGGCGCTTGTCGTCGGCTCTGCGGCCTCGGTCCCCATCCTTCTGACCCGGATCGTCACGCGCATGGTCCGGTCGACGCCCTCGGCCCGATACGGAAGATCCATGCTGATGGATTTCACCTGCCCTTCCATCGGCAGATCAAGCGGGCCCCCTTGACTCGACCAGGCGCGTCCGCCCTTAGCTCCCAGGCCGGTCCAAACGCACAGCAGCCCGGTACGCACGACCCGGGCATCGCCCCGGACCCTCGGGATGATGGCCGCCCACGCCCAGCGACGCGGATACACGGCGTGCCGCACAACGTCCTGTATCGGGGCGACCACACAGGCAATGCCTCGCATGAGAGCGCCGGCGAGAGCCGCCACGGACGAGTCCGTTCCGAAACCCGCCTGTCGGACCAGATTCCGTCCGGCGACGTCCCACTGGGTGGCGAGATGTCGTATGTGGAACTGCACCTCTCGAGCAAAAGGCGTCTCATGCAGATCGAGCAGCACAGGATTATCGAGTCTCACCGGCTCCACGATGGCAACGTTCTCCTCCAAACGCATATCCAGTGCCAGCTTGCTTGGGCTCGGGACGAGCCGTCGCAGGACCGCCACGACGACGGCGGCCACGAGCAGCGCCATAAGAGGCCACCAGCACAGCGGAATCACCCAGGGCGTATCCAGATTGATCGCGTAGACGTCGCTCCATTCAGCAATCAACCGGTCCGTCGGTGCATTCTGCGTTTGGCCGGCAGCAGAGCCGGAAGGTTGTTGTGGATGGTAGGTCACGGAGGCCACGAGAGAATAGCGCTCGCTCGCGGCGGGTCTCGGCCAACCCAAGAGACGCCAGCGGCCGCGCCGTGTCAGAACTCTGACGGCTTCACCCGTCGCGCCGCCTGCGAGCTTGAAGACCTGCGCATCCGCATCCTCCGCCGCGCCCTCTTCTTGTCCCAACAACCCTTCCAGAACACGGACATCCGCCTGGCAACCTGTCGGATCGGGATTGCGGTCGCGCCACACATAGACCGTCGTCTCTGACGGGACCCATTGGCCCTCCAACTCCGGAGCGGCCCGAAACACGGGCCGTACCCACAGGTCCGTGGAACCATCAAAAGCCAGTTCCGCCCCGCTCAACTCGGCCGCCTTGCCGGCTTTCTCGCGACTCAGGAGCAGCCGCTCCAGCACGGGCGGGACGACTCGAATGTTCGGGTATTCCCACCTCAGAAACTCCAGCCCCTGCGCGGACAGCCGCAGGTTCATGGCCCCATCGCTCAGTGCATCCATGGCCGGCAGAAATCGGGGCCCCTTCACCGAGAGCTGTTGCGCATCCGCCGTCCCCGGCCCTACGGATGAGGCCGCGCCATCGAACCAGGTTTCACGCTGCCCGGGCAACTGGAATTGAAACGCCACGGATTCTGACCGACTCAGATCGATCGAATCCTGAAACAACGTCACAAGATACTCGAAGGGCCACTGCCGGACACGGCTGGTCAGCCACGCGGGAGGGGCGACGGCCGGCTTCACTTCATGTCGGCCGACAGACGCGAAAACAGGTGTCACAAAGTACATCGTTCGAAGACCGGATTGCAGATCCTGTCCCGCGACCTCGAGCGCGTACTGCCCGATATCCGTGATCTGAAACTCGCGCACCGACGAATCGCTCGCCGTGGGTCCGCCTGCCTCCGAGAAAACCGTCTGCCACGGAGCATTCGGGTCCGCCCGTCGCAGCAGTCGCGTCGTGGTTCTCCATGGGCTTGGCTGGCCGGTCGTTCCGCCCACGCCCTGGACACTCACGCGCAGCCGAGTGGACAGACGCGTCATCAGGACGGATAAGCCGCCGTCTCCTTTGACCCACTTGCGCGAGTCAAACACGGGCTCCTCTCCGCCGGGCGTAAGCCGATTGACCGTAACCACCAGACGCGGGTCTCTGGCCATGATGTGAGCGTAGGCACGCTGTACGTCCGAACCGGGAGTCGCCTGCCTCGTCCGCGCCTCCGCCGTAAGCTCGACGGTCGCCCGGCCGGCGGCATCAGGCGTATACACGGCATGACCGTTCAGTCTGCACGTCCGGGTCGCGCTTTCGACGTCCACAGTGAGCCACTCAATCGTGTCGGTGATGTTCCGCTGCGCGCCGGCTCTCGACGTGACGGTGATCGTACACGACTTCTTGAATTGCTCGATGGCCGCACTGTGCAGCGGATCACCCGGCAGATAGCCGGTGAACACCGCCTTCAGCGGCACCTCCACCGACTCCCATGCATGGCCCTGGATGTCCATCGGGGCGCCGCTGCCTACCATCAGGTCTTCGAGGACCACTCTTCGATCGTCCGCACGGAACTGGCCGCCATGGAGCTTGATCTGCAGGGCGCGATCGGCGCCCGAAGGCTGCATCGTCACATGCACGTAGACGGGAAGGGTCTTCCCGGCGATCAAGCCGGACACGGCTTGCTCCAAGTCCGTCTTATTGGTCCCCGGCGTTACCGGCATGTCTATGGAAATGGATTGGTCCACCTCCGGCCGCGGGATCTCAAAGCGAACGGCCGACACATTCTGATCGGACCGCCACTCCGCAGAAAACCGGATCGGTTCGCCGCAGAACAGAGTCTCCGAGACCGCCCCCCTTTGCTCATCTGAAGGTCCTTGCTGAACCGTCCACTTGAAGAGCCCTTCGGCCACGGGGTCCACGATGGCATAGGTTCTCAGACCCCCCTGAACGTCCTCTACGGCATCGGTGAGATCGACCTCGCATCGATCCGCCGCCGGCAAAGGAATGGTGGATTCCACGAAGTACGTGGCCGTGACGGTCCTTCCTTCATATCCGCCCGTTCGTGGCGGTTCGAGCTGTCGGCTCTCCGGCCCCATTACCTGCATCATCCCCGACCGCATGTTCACGGTCCGAATCCGCGCCTCCAGAAGATTCTCCGGGAACCGACGCAACGTCCTCTCCACGAAACGCTGGAAGACCGGGAATGCGGAGATTTGCAACGGCTGCTTGTGATACTCGCCCACCCATAGCGCCTCCCGCGGATCGCTGAACGTGCACTCGACGCGCATCGGAGCGGGCGTATAGGCCAGCTCGAACTGGGGAAGTCGAATGTGCCGAACCCCCACGAATGTGCGGACATCCACTTCGGCCCATCCCGTCAGGCGCTCCTCCCGCTCGACAAGGGGAACGAGGCTCGTAATCAGGTTGCCGTCCGCATCCTTCTGCAGGGGCCATTGCGTCTGCGACAGCGGCTCCAAATGCAGCACGCCCGACAGCGGCTCCACCTTGAACTCCCCCTTGCTGAAGGCCCGGAAGTAGACCTGCTGTCCACCCTGCGCGTCGACGCGGATGGTGGCTGCGACGGGAGGCACCTCCTGGAGCACCTCATCCCGTGCGCTGACGACCTGCATGCCCACACATTCCGAATGCACGTACACGTCGCTCGTGAAATCCAGCACGGGAACATCCATATTGCTCACGGAATCCCGCAACTGGCAGGTGAGCTTGTACAGGCCCGGGACACCGATGGTAAACGGCTCCGTCTCATAGAGCCGTCCGGGAACGGTCCAATTCCCTTTCTCCAGGAGAAATGAATTCGTTTCAACGGCCGAGTTCCCCCGCATCCGAACCGACAGCCCTTGCCCGCCGCCCAATGGTTCCTCACCCTCGAGACCCTGCGCCCTCTCATGGCGCTCGATCAGACGAGCCTTCAATTGCACCTGTTCGTGAAGCCACCACGGCAGTTCGGGCGCCGCCTCCAGTCGCACCAGGAACTCGGGGATTCGGTAAATGCGCACGCCGGCTCGCGATTCCTCGCCGGGCCAGCGAAGTTCCCACCGCCCCTGCCAGCAGCGACTCACCAAATTCCGCGTCTGTGGCCGCAGCAAAACGCTCGTTTGATCTCGAGGAGTCGAGATGATGTTGGCGCTAACGCCCGGGGCGGTCTCAAGCCCGCCGTTTCGGGCCAACGTGAGCGGCCCCGGACCGCCGGCTTCGGCCGGCGGCACGACCGTCACCGACTCGAATGCCGTTCCCACCATCACGATCGCCCAATCATATGGGCTGACGACGAGCTCATCGCGAACGCGCATCCCCAGGCCAAAGGCATCCATCAGGATGTCCGGGAAATCCATCTCTCGCGTGAGTCGGTAGGCCTTGCCCCCCGTCATCAAGGCGACCGACTGCATCAGATCCTCGGCGGCGAGATCCCTTCGGGACAGTCGCCCCTCTCCATCGCCGGAGTGAAAAGACGCCTGGTTGATCAGGATGGGATACACCTCAATCTGCTGCTCGGCCAAACGTTTGGCCCCACTCAGGATCGGCCCTCCGCCCCGACTCAGCTCCTTCTCACTATCGTATGGATCGCCATGGCTCAGGAGGATGAGCTTTGCGGGACCCTGGCCGTATTTCTGGCGAGCAGCCCGAATCCGACTGGAGGCCCAGCTCATGCTCTCCGGGATATCCGTGTTGAACGTCCCCTGAAACCCGGCCGATCGAACCAGATTGCGGCACGCCGACTCGCTCAGGTAGGTTTGTCCCCAGGGCAGTAGAGGCCCCGTTTCCTCACTCGGCAGCGAATACCGCACCCTGTCCGAGAAGTGGGTCACTCCGACGTAGAGGTCGGAGCGCAGGAAAGGCAGCAACTGCAGGAAGACCAACTGTCCCTCATCTCGAAGCGTCTGTCGCCTCCCGGCGGAATCCGACTTGGGAGCATCGACGCCCTCCATACTCCCCGAGACATCGACAGCAATGACAACGTAACACGGCTCCGGCCGACCGGAACTGGCCTCAGAGGCCCGCGCGGCACCGACTTGTACCGCTGCCAGGGCTCCCATCAGGACTATCGTTCTGAATACGCTGTTGTACATAGCACCCTGCGCACGACCCGAACTTCGCAAGTCAGCTTCATCGTTCGGGTCAATTAAGTTTCTCTTGCGGATTGACGGGGTCCTTTCCCGGACCACCCTTCGTATTGCCAAAACCGCCCACCTTGGACGTGCGGTTGATTTTGTCGTCTGCCGGGCCGGCCGACCGTGCGGGGCCCGTGCCCGATACGGACCGCCCGGCAAAGAGAGCGGCTCTCGTTCCCTCAATCTCCTGGATCACGTCCTGCTCTCCGACCCGCTGCTTCACCTCTTCCGGCATCGCCTCCACCCATGCTTCCAGACCGTTCAACACCTGCCGCTGGATCTGCGGCGCATCATGCTGGCGGAACTCAGCTAAATACAATCCCGTCACGGCTCGTCTGAGCTGTTCGCTGCTATCAAGTCCTGCATCGAGCAGCTCGGCATAACATCTCCGCGCCTCGGCCAGCTCCGGTGGCCGGGCACTGAGGAACTGCTCGGCCTCGGTCAGACGCCGGGCCTTGTCGCAGGATTCCAGGAACAGATTGATCGGGTTGCGAGGATCGGCACGCCCCGGCACCTGCGTCTGTCCCGCCGGCCAGTGGTCGAGGCACTTTTCCGCCAGGGCCTTTGCCTCCGCGATTGCGTCAGCGCCTCCGGCCGCCAGACCGGACAACAACGTGGCCTCTACACAGTCCCACAAACGCACCAGTCTTTTCGTATCTGCGCCCATCCGTTGGAAGGCCAGTCCCAGCAATCGACCGGTCTGATGCATGGGATCGCGATCCGCGCCGCTCGGATCGCTGCCCTGTTGCGTCATCTTGCCAGACAGGCAAGCTGCCGTTGCCTGGATGTCGACTCGGACCTCTACAGCCGCTTCCGCCGACTTCCCGGACGCAGGCAAACGGAACAAGCCGAATAACGGCGCGACCGTGAGCCACAAATCCGGCCTGAGGCTCAGCGCCGCGGCCAGATCATCCTCCACCCGATCCCAGGTAACGGTATCCCCCTGCAAGGCCGTCAAGGCGTTCTGGAGGTGATACTGCCCCTGGTGCCCGTCGAGTTGATCGCGCAGAGCGGACCAGTCTTCGATCCAGCCTTCGGGATCGTTCACATGACATTGTGACAAGGCCTGATACACGGATTCACAGACGGGTTTCGCCCGGTCGGTGGGCCAGTTCTGGCGCAGATACCGTAACGGGCCTCGAATCCTCCTTCGGATCTCCAGCCGCCTCAATCTGCGCGCGTGGCGCTCCGCACGCGAGGTCAGTTCGTCCAGCAGGGCGGCCACTTCCTCGCCCACCGGTGACGCCGCCTGGGCCCTGAAGTGCCGCAGCCGACGATCGAGTTCGGCAAACTCCCGGTCCGCCTGACAGGGATCGGTAATCCGGCAGAACTGCTCCACGGCCGAAACCAGCTTGGCGCATGCCCTTTGAAAATCGAACTGCTCGCTCTGCGCCTCGATTTGCGCAATTCGCTCGAGCTGCGCATCGATCCGTGCGAGCAGACCGGCGAACCGCCCGCGCCGGTTCAGCGAAGACAGAATTCTCCGCTGCACGTGCAAACGTGATTTTGCCAGCTCATAGTGGCTCAGAGCCAAACGGCTTTCGATATCCGCCAGTTCTTCCTGGGCAAACCGCTCCGCCTGACTCACCGGGCTTTCCAGTCTCATGAGGCATGCGGGCACATCATCGCTGAGAAGCAGGCTCGCCGCCTCCGCGTAGTGATCGTGCCCGCTGGACGCAGGACGATCCGGCTTCTCGGCGTCACCGTCCTGGCCGGAGCTGCTATCGCCGTACCGGCATTCCCACAGACGCAACCGAGACCCGGCTGACGAGATCCGTTTCGCCGCCGGCGACGCCTCCGCGGCGATCAGCCCGCACGCCTGCGCCGCAAGGTGCGCCGTCATTCGATTGAGCCGCCCATATGCAGGGTCGCGCAGAATCAACAGCCCACCGTCGGGCTTGCCCGCGCGATTCGGCCCACTCACACGCCACTCGGGATTCTCCTCATCCGATTCGGGGCCGAGCCAGAAGGTTCGGACCTCTTCCGGAAGCTGCGAAAAGCAATCGGCCAATTCCTCATCGACGGCTTGCGCGAGATTGTCACCGCCGAGGGCGACATTGATGAGATTCAGAAGGTTGAAGCAGGCGGCCGGCAGGCCCGTCGGCGTCAAACCGGCGGCGTTCAAATCCATCGGAAGCGCCACCTGCGCCAGGTCCTGGATCCCTTCGAGTCGGCCCAGGCGGATGCGCAACACGCCCCGGTTGTTATAAGCCAGCAGACGCAGATGGCCCTCGCGTGAGGCGGTTTGCAGGAACGCATCATAGTAACCCATGGCGCTCTCAAAGCGGTCCGTTAGCTCGTTGAGCCAGGCGGCCGTCCAGAAGAAACGGGCCGCGATATGAGGACTTGCCCACCGCCACCGACACAGATCCTCCACACGAATTCGAAGCTCGTGTACGTCGACGACCGAGGACTCCGGCGTGTACAGCGACTGAATGCGCTGCAACAACTCCCCCGTCAGCGCCTCGCAATACGCTACACCAAGGGATTGCTCGAGAGGCTGCTCGGAGGCCCCGCTCGAGGTCCTCGCCGGATTGCGCCGGTCCACCGTGCCGTCCAGCACCATCCGCGCCAGGGCGACCGGCGCCGTCTCCACTTCGCGACCGTCGATACGAACACACAGCATAGATTCTGGCCCAAACGTGCCTGAGGCCCTCACGGGCAGACCCCAAGCCTTCTCTTACCCCATCCAGGGCGTGGCACCTATTCGGTTACCCCACGAATTTTAACATATTATTCACCCCGCCCCGCGCCACTTGCGGCCAAACGATCCACACAAGGCTAACCGCAGGATGGGGATCTGAAAGCCAGACGCAGTCAAACCGAAATCTCTATTGTAGCACCCGTACGGGATTCTGTCAATTCGGTGACAAGGCGAATCCGGCAGGGAATTCGCGGTCCGTTCCACGAGCGTACGACGGCCGCGTCACCGCTGGAAATCAGGCCGTGGGGCACCGCCCTCAAGGGGTGCGGGCGGCCATATTTGCGGACCTTCATATCCAATGCTCGACTCCTCGCGATCAGCCGGCAGGCATGGGCTGCCTCCGCAAATATGCGTCAAGATTCGTTCTCTCTCGCCACGCGTCATCCGCGGGGTCCGGCAGTCATTCTGCCGGAGGTTCCCTGCTATAGTCAGACCGCCAAATCACCGAAGAAGCCACAAGCGAATCTCAATGGCTGGACCGTTCATTCGCACCCAGGGTCAAGGACAGGAGGAATTGTGATGGCTCACATGTTTTGCACGCTTCCGGAAGCCGCGCAACGGCTCCATACGACCGAAGAGCAGATCGAAACGATGCTTGGCGAAGGCATCCTCCCGGAGTTTCGGGAAGGAGCGAATCGTCTTGTGAGAGCGGCTGATGTCGGCGTCCTGGCTACCATGAAGAACAGTGGTCCGCCGCCGGTAAGACACGATCACGGACCGGAGCCGAGCCACGCTTCGAATGTGAGGCTCCCGCGCTGTGCGGCCGCTACCGTCAGAGCGCCGGGCCACTGGAGCACAGGTCCGAGAAACACCCGGCCCGTCCGGCAGCGAAGAACGTTGGCGAATGAGACTCAACAAAGGCGGCCATCGGCCTCACGGCCCGGCGCCCGGCGCGAGAGAAAGCCGATTCCGCCCGAAGCACAGGCACAACCGCAGAATTTATCGGTCCGTCAGTGGTTTTGGACCGGACTGATCCAGGATCGTCCTCTGGCGATTGCAATCCTCTCCGGCCTTGTGCTACTGGCCCTGGTGTCGTTGGTCGCCGGCGTGTGCGCCCTTGCTGAGGCATTATAGGAGTTCTCCTGCCCACGCCCCATCGGTCTTCCCGCACGACAAAAAAAAGAGGGAAACCGGCGTCCCCCCTGTACCTTGGTAGGTTGGGCAACCTGTTTCCCAGGATGTAGGAGTAGGAGAAGGAGTACTGGATCTATCCCCATAAAGTATGTGTTATTTTCCGGGCGGGGCAAATCTCAACCTGAAAAAAGGTCGAAACCGTCCGGGCGAATCGCACAGGCATTCCATCCGAAGGTGCGGCATTTCGCGCAGGCATCGCGGGTGAAGGAAAGGTTCCCGGAACCCGGGTGTCTTTCGACCCTTCGACGCTAAAGACCGCCCCCCGAAGGACCGATATGCACGGTGTAAGAGAGGGTCCGGATACGATGAGAACATTTGCCGTTGTCAATCAGAAAGGCGGTTGCGGCAAGACGACGACCGCCGTGAACCTGGGCGCCGCCGCGGCCGAGCAGCACCGGCGCGTCCTGCTCATTGACCTCGATCCCCAGGCGCACGCGACCATCGGTCTCGGCCTGGATCCCGACACGCTGGAACGGACGGTTTATGATGCGCTCACACGCCCCGGTATCGGACTGGCCGACGTGCTCGTGCCGACAACGGACGGGCTGACACTGGTGCCGGCCAGCATCATGCTGGCGGGGGCGGAGATCGAATTGTCACAAACGCCCCGCAAGGAACTGATCCTGGGCAGGCAACTGAAATCCGTAAGCGACCAATATGACATCTGCCTCATCGACTGTTCGCCCTCGTTCGGCCTGCTGACGATCGGCACGCTGGTCGCATGCACCGACGTCATCGTACCCGTCCAGGCGCAGTATTACTCGCTCGAGGGTCTCCGAAGGGTGATGGAGACCATCCGTCTGATCCGCAGGCGCTTTCGTTCGTGTTCCGCCGAGCACCTCAACATCCTCCTGACCCTCGTGGAAGACCGGACCACCGCGAGCCGGCAGATTCAACTGCAGGTGCGAGAGACGTTCGGCCCGCTCGTCCTCCATACCGCGATCCACAACGACGTCCGGCTGTGCGAGGCGCCGAGCGCCGGCCAGGCTGTCACCAGCTATGCTCCTCGAAGCCGCGGCGCTATGGAGCACAGGGCTCTGGCGGCTGAGATCTTCGGATGCCCCAGATGCGTGGAGCCCATCCGCCGAGGCTCGACGCGAAGAGGAGTCCAGAAGGATCTGTCCACACTGTTCGAAGGCGTGTGGACGCCCGATGAAAATACGCCGGAGAAAGATGAAGAGACCGCAAGCAGCAGACCCTCCGAAGCGCCGGCGCCGCAGGCGAAGGTCGTGCCTTCAAGTACGTGAGGAAAGCAGCCAATGATGGTGTTGCCATGACAAGCACTTCGAAACGCGACCTCAAGCCGGACCGCGCCCCTACCCGTCAGTCCGGAGAAACGCTGAGGGTGACGCTGCCGGGCAAGGCCTATCAGCGAGGCAACCGCTGGTGGTGGTGTGTGAAGCTGCCGGGCGAAGAGAAGGCACGATCGCGACCGCTGAAGACGCAAGAGGCCAAGGCCGCCGTCTCCGACCGCAAGGAGGCGGAGGCCGTCGCTCTTGAGATCTGGGAGCAGGCCGTCCGAGAGCAGGCGGCCAAACAGACAAAGGCCCAAAGCAGTCAGACCATCGCCAGGCTCAAGGCCCAGTTCCTCGATAAGGTGCGCCAGTACACGGAGATTATCGAGAGCGCCAAAGCGAAGGCCCGGGCCGAAGCCCGAGCGAGAGCCCAAGCCGAACTGAAGCTGAAGCAGGTTACCGCGCAGACGACGCTTTGCACGGGCCCCTGCGAGTGCTGCGGAGCCGCGGGGATTCCTGTGACGGAGCTCAAGCGAATCGATTCGGGCCAGCTTCTGTGCCCGCGCTGCCTGGAGGCTCTGCGAACCGACGCGTCGCGCATCTTCTCATGCGCCCTGGCCGAATGTTCAAGTGCGTGGTAGGCCGGCGAGTCTACGCCTTGACGATCTTGGAGCGCCCCGTACGAACCTTGGCCGTGGCGTTGCGCGTGTCTACCACAAGCCGGGCGTGCTTTACGATCCAATCGTAGTCGTAGTCGCTGTGATTGGTGGCGATCAGCACGGCGTCGTAGCCGGCGAGCATCTTAGCCGTGAGCTTCTTGCTCTTCATCCGCAGGTCGTATTGGCGCTGTCGATGCGTCTGGGGGATGTAGGGGTCGTTGTAATCGACCTTCGCCCCCTTATCTTTGAGCAGCTCGATCAATTCCAGGGAGGGCGACTCGCGCACATCATCAATGTCCGGCTTGTAGGCAAGACCGAGCACGAGCACGCGCGAGCCCCTGAGGCTCTTGCGCCGCTCGTTGAGGGCATCGATGACCCTTCCGACCACGTAGTGCGGCATGTTCGTGTTGATCTGTCCCGCCAGCTCGATGAACTGCGTGGCCAGGCCGTACTGACGCGCCTTCCAGGTGAGGTAGAACGGGTCGATCGGAATACAGTGGCCGCCGAGCCCCGGGCCCGGATAGAACGCGCTGAACCCAAACGGCTTCGTACCGGCCGCACGGATGACTTCCCACACGTCGATTCCCATACGGTCAAACAGCATCTTCAGTTCGTTAACGAGAGCAATGTTGATGCAACGGTAGGTGTTCTCGAGGATCTTCGCCGCCTCGGCCACCTCGCAACTCTCGACGGGCACCAGCGTCTCAATGGCCAGGCCATATACGTCCAAGGCGCGTTTGAGGCTTTGCTTGCCGCAGCCACCAACGACCTTGGGGATTGTGGCGGTCCTGAACTGCCTGTTGCCGGGGTCCTCCCGCTCCGGTGAAAAGGCGAGGAAGAAGTCCTTCTCGACCTTCAGTCCGGACTGTTCGAGGATCGGCAGCATGACCTCGCGCGTCGTGCCCGGATACGTCGTACTCTCGAGCACGACAAGCTGGCCCTTGCGGAGGTGCTTCGCGATCGTGCGGGCCGTGGACTCGACGTATCGAAGGTCCGGCTCACGGTTCTTTGTCAGGGGCGTCGGCACGCAAATAAGAAGCGCGTCCGGCTTGGACAGTTGCGCCATATCGTCCGTGGCGCGGAACCGGCCCGACCCGATCATCTCGGCCATTGTCTCATGCGAGATATGCTTGATCGGACTTCTGCCCCGGTTGATCAAAGCTACGGTCTTCGCGTTGATATCGAATCCGAGCACCCTGGCGCCGCCGCGACAGAATTCCCGGGCCAGGGGCAGCCCGACATACCCGAGGCCGACAATCCCCACCCAGGGGCCACTCTTCGGCAGATTCACTTCCTTGCGTTTCGCCACAAAAACCTCCCATGGGAAAATCAAGAATCAAGAAGCAGACATCAAGACTACGGACTTGACGCTGCCACCCGGTCTGACGGAGCATTTTACATATTGCTTTGTCATTTTGCATCCTGCATGTTGATTTTTGCTTTACCGCCCGTCCCCCTTCTGACAAGAAAGATCACACACGCCGCCGCGATGCCGACCAGGTCGGACACGTAATCGGCAAGACTCGCATGCCGGTTCACCAGGGGCTGCGTGATCTCGTCCAGCGCGCCGACCACAGCGAGCACCGCCAGGACAGTCAGCAGCAACAGCGGGCGGACGGGCCTTCGGAGCGAGCAAAGAAAAAGGATCGCGATCAATCCGTAGGCGGCCGCATGCTCGATCTTATCGAGCAGATTTCGCTGCAACACCTTCGGCAGGGCGTCATTCGGAATATGGGTAAGCGTTAGCAGGCAAGCTGTGCTCGACAGCGCGACCGCCATCCATCGCATGTGAAACCGGGATCTCAAGCTGTTCTCCACCATGTATGCATCCGAGAAGACTTCACGAGTTGAGCGCGCGTACGTCCTTAGCGGGATCCTCCGTTCCGCACATAGGCACGTTGGCAGAAGCATATCAGATCGCCTCGGGCCGTGGCCAGATACAGCCGTCCGCCGGCGGCGGCCATGCCGTCGAAGACGGGCAGGCTCTCCAGTTCATATCGCGCCAACGGCTCCCCATCGCCGGTCGAGACAGCCAACAGCAGAGCGCCTCTCTTGCCTTCGAGAGCCGCCGCCTGTTCCGCGAGGTCTCGCTGAACCTGCGCGTCATCGATCCGGCGAAACGCCTGCTCCTCGTCGATCAAGTCCGGCGCCCCGGCGACGAACAGCGTCTCGCCGGCAAGAGCCATCGCGCGGGCGACCAGAGGCAATTCTCTGGTCCACCGGTGCTCGACAAGAAAATCGGATGCCGCCCCTACTTTGCCCGTGAACCGCATCGCGCGTCCGAATCTTCCTTCTGTCGCGCTTACGCCGCCAACCTGGCCGCTGTTGCGATGGCCTGAGCCATCGGAGGCATCGCCGCCGTCAAAGGAGTACCAGAGGACCAAGTCCGCCGTGCGGAGCCGTTCCGGTGCGGACGTCGCCACGTGTTCGGCGATTTCGCCCTCTGGGAGCGCTCGATGGTATATGCGAACCTCATCGATCAGCCCCCGGAACGCGAATGCATTGCCGTAGTCGCCCACAATGGAACGTTCATCGACGCCGATCTCCATGGCTTCGGCCGGGTCTGCCGTAATGAATGCCGACGTCTCCGCCGAGGCGGCAAGCTTGCCGTCCACATAGAGCTGCAGTTGCTTATCCGCCGTCAGAACGCCGGCAAGATGTACCCACCGACCGGTCACCCGCACGTCCGCACCTGTCGAGACCACCGTTCCATCCGTGCGAATGGCGAAGCAGGGCTTGCCGTTCTGGAGGTACAGAGCATATCCCTGACTGCTGCCGCCGCGAGCAAGAATCACGCCGCCGGCCTTCTCGGCCCTGACCCACGCTTCAACGGTCAACGGCTTGCGGGCGGGATTGAGAGTGGCGGACTTCTCGACGCTGATCCGCGAAGGTTCCGCGTCGGCGCGGGTATCGGATCCGGATGAGGACTTTGCCGCAGCGAACAAGTGATGCTCGATCGGCGTGGTCCAGCGGTAGTACTGCGGCTTGCGACCGAATCCGTATACGGTGGCGTCGTCGAATACGAGCATGCGTCCGGCCGGAGCGACCTTGCCGGACAAGTAGTACCCACACCAGCCGCTGATGAATCGACTCCCGTACATCCAGTAGGAACGATGCCACAGGTCGTCGTCGAGGAACCCGGTTGGGCAAAAGAGGTGGGCCCGGTCCGGATTCTGCGTCGCAGGCGGCGCGCCCCGATCCGCGTCTGACCCGGCCGGAAACTTCTCCAGAGGCAACCGCGTCCCGTCCAGGTTGAACGGCTGCGACCGCATGTAGATCAGCCGCCCGTCACTGGAAAGGATGTCCGGCAGCGCAACCGGCATGTTCAGCCAGCTCACATAGGCGTGGAGGTCCCGGTTGGCGTCGGCCGGATCGCGGTCATCCAGGGTCGTCTGTGACAGAATTGCCCCGGTTTTCGCATCGAGTCGCCAGAGCCGCAGGCCGCCATCCAGGAACATCGACCGGCCCGCCACACAGTACAGCACCCCCTCCCGCACGAGCACGCTGCCATGCACCGGCCAGACGGATTCCACCTGCTCGAACGCTACCACGCGCCGGTCGACCGGCGCCGCACAGAAGCGCCATACGAGCGCCCCGTCGGCAGCACGGAGGCAGTAGACATGCCCATCGGCGCAGCCGAATAGTACGCGTCCCTCGTAGAGGGTTGGAGGAGAGTCAATCCGCCCCCCGGCCGTATAGTCCCAGAGCGCGTGCCCTGAATCGGCTTCCAGGGCGTAGAGGGTATGCGTGTCCTTCGAGGCGATGAGGACTTTCTTCTCGGCCACTACGGGACTTGTGAGCGTCCCGGCAAGCCGAACCCGCCAGCCCTCTGTGAGCGATGCGCGTATCGTCGTATTTGTGCGACCGCTCCGCGCATTGTCGTGACGGTACGTGGGCCAGTCGTCGCCCGCCGGCTGCGCCTCGATCTTCTGATGGTACGCCGGACCCCGTTCGAGACGTGCATCGTCCGCCAGCACCGGCAGAGCATCATCGCCTCGAGCGGCAGGCGCCAGCGCGTTGAAGCCGTACATCTTGGATTCCAGGTAACACGCACACGGATGAGGCGGGTTATAGATCAGACCGTTGGCGGGCATCACGCCATACAGGCACGCCCCGCGCACCCAGTGATGCGGAATCCATCGCTCGCTGTTGATATCGAGAAACTCGATTCCCGCCCTCGACATCAGCAGGTAATTATCCGTCGCTTTGCCCCGGTAGCAGCGATGGTGGAACCAATAGGTCTCGATGTCCGGCGGAAACTCGCTCTTGACCTCGCCCGTGCGCGGATCCCGCCCCGTAAATACGCCGACAGCCCTGCCGCTGGTCGTCTCGCCCGTCCATACCAGGCCGTTCGCCACGAGAAGGTCTTCGGCCGACCGGTAGCCCGAAGGCGGATGATAGGCCGTCCAGAGGACCTCGCCCGAATCCGCCGACAGGGCCGTCATCGTATCCTGGCCGCTCATGTACCAGGACCCCGTCTGCCCGCCGGCGGTTTCGCCGCCTGAGAAGAGGACAACGCCCTCATACACCACGAGCGTTGGGGCGTAGAACGCCTTGAGGATTTCCGACCGGTCCACGGGCTTGGACCGCCACAGCACCTCGCCGTCGGACCGCCTGAGGCAGACGACGCTCGAACCGTCGTGGAAAAAGACATGCTGCCGGTCGGCCGCCAGCGTACTGGTCAGGACGCGCCCCGGCCTGCTCCAGAGGACCCGGCCGCTCCGGGCCTCGACGGCCATAACCTGTCGGGCCCGCTCGTTCCAGAATGGACCGTTGCTCGCGTGCTTGATCTGTGCAGGATCGGCGAACGCCGGCTCTTCCATGTTCGCATTAACCAGCAGAAACAGGACCCCGTCGGAATAGATCGCTTCTTCCGTGGCCCGTGTACCCTCGTATGTTCTGACCGTTTCGCCTGTCGCGGCATCGAACGCCGTCAGCGGAGCGTTCAGACTGAGCGTCGCGTAGACGCGCCGATCCGTGGCGACCAGACGCCGCGGCAACTGGGCGGGCCCGCTCTTGAGCGGCCACAAATGCGTGTGCCACGCACCCATCCGCCGCTTCCAGAGAACCGTGCCGTTGAAGGCGTCGCGCGCCACCAGCGTCCACTCGGGCGGCACGAGGATCGAGGCGCGCGAAGCTTCGTCGATGATATAGAAGATGCGGCCACCCGCCGAGACGGCGCCACTGACACTCGACATGCGGTCGTGATGCCGCCCATACTTCGGACTGCCAATCCACTGCATGCGGCGGGGCGGGCCGACCACTTTGTCATGCGAGACGGCGTTGTTCGACGCGTCGTGCAGGTAATGCGTCCAGTCGTCGATCGCCTCGGGCCGGGGCTTGACCACCGTGTTCCATCCATCCGACGTCCTGATGAAGGCCACGCCATTCGGGCACAGCACTCGCATCACCTCGTCCATTGAGATCTCGCCGAGGTCCGCCGAGACGACGAGATTCACAAGATTATCGACGTACGGCAGGCGATTCGGCTTCAACTGTGCTGCGGAGACAGTCCCATAAAGCCCGAGCGAACGGATATGTTGCCGGGCCTTCGCCACATTGGCCGCGCTGGCATCCAATCCGTGAACGAGATACGCATCGGTCGCGTGCAGGGCCGCCGTGAGCTTGCCATCGCCGCAGCCAATATGCACGATCAGGCCCCCCTTGACACCGCAGTTCTCCAGGATTTCCAGCGCCTGCTCCTGCGGCGTCTGTTGTCCCGCTGCTGCACCGGTGCAAATCGTCGAGGAAAGAAGAACGCAGGCGAAGGCTGCGGCGAGTTTTGCGACACCGTTCATGGTCTTTCTCCTTCTCCTGCGGGCATCCCCAACGACGGCTCATGGTGCTGCCCGCGCCGACGGGGGCAGCAATGCCCCGATATTCTATCGCAGTCCACCCACGTGCTCAACCGGCTTCTGTCACGCCGCAAATATGAAAAAGGCTTGAAAAACACGCCGAAAGGTGTAACAATCACGGTGCGGTTACGTCCTAAGTCGAGATAGCCAAGGTGTGCATTGGGCAGGTTCCTGGCAGGAGATATCGCGATGAGACGAACGATGCAGGTCCTCGTGTTCGTGACAATGACTTCCCCCTTGTTCACCCCGGTCGTCTGGTCGCAGGAGGAGCAGTGGCTGCAATACCGCTCATCCAGCGAGGCCGCGGCGATCATCGGCAGTATGCGGTCGATATACTACCAGGTCCGACCGGACAAGCCCGAGGGCATCAAGCTGCCCGAGTTCACCTGCGAACGTCCGCTCTTCTACGGCTGGAATACGCCCATGGCCCAATCGGGCAAGATCTGGCTGGCGCTCGATGCAAGCAGCGGGCCCGATGCCTACGACCGGCTGTACATCGACGCCAACGGCAACGGCGACCTGTCCGATGAGACCGTGTACGAGCCGTACCGGCGGGAGAGCCGTGAATGCTACTTCGGACCGGTGAAGGTCATCTTCGACACCGAGGACGGCCCGGTCACCTACCATCTGCACGTCCAGTCCTATTCATCTACCAGTCAAAACTACTGCCTTGTCAGCCCTGCCTGCTGGTATGAGGGCCCAATCACGGTTGACGGCGAGAAGAAGCACTGCGTGCTCATCGACTACAACGGCAACGGTACCTTCAACGATAAATCGATCGACGCAGGCGCGTGCGACCACATCCGAATCGGACCGGAAGACAGTCGCGACAGCCGATACGTCGGAAACTACATCGAAATCGACGACAAGCTCTACAGGACCGAGATCGCTCGCGACGGCGCCTTCATCGTCCTGGGCAAGGCCGATGACGTACCCTACGGCACGGTCCGGCTGGCTGAGACCATCACGGGTTTCGCCGCCGCCGGCGAGAACGGCCTGTTCCTCCGAGAGCCGAAGGACGGCACGATCCGCCTGCCCGTCGGCGACTATCACGTGGATTACTGGAGCAGCGTCAGGAAGGATGACAGCGGCGGCAAATGGGAGCTTCGCGGACAGTACTTCCAGGGGGGCGCCGGCAACTTCACCGTCGCAGAGAGCAAGGAGGCGGTCCTACCGTTCGGCGAGCCCGTCCGCTCCGCGGTCTCCGTCCAGCAGAGCGGCTCCTACCTGTCGTTCAGTCAGAGCCTGGAGGGCCGGCACGGCGAGCGAATCGATCTGACCCGCAACGGCTCACGTCCCCAGCCGCCCAAGCTGCGAATCCGGAATCGAGACGGAAGCTACGACCGGGGCATGAGCTTCGAGTATGGGTGAGGTGGCACCTGCTCGCTCCGGTGGCCGGAGCCCAAAGATGTAGATAGACCGTTCATCGCAAGCGTGGAAGTCGCCGGACCGTTCCGCGTCCTGGCCCACCAACTCTGGATCAAACCCCAAAAGCGAGACCTCCTGGTGACGGGCGAAGCCATCGTGCCCCAGACGGCGCAGGCCGGCAGCAGCGATCCGAATGCCAACGTCGCCAACCTGATCGGCCAAAGGGGCATGGCCGACTGGGATCGAGATGGTCGCGACGAGCACAGCAGTGCCCCAGCGGACATGTGGCTCAGCGAAAAAGGGCAAACCGAAACCTGGCTCGAGTTCGACCTGGGCGAGGCCCACAAGCTGGGAAGCGTCTGCATCTGGAACTTCAACGACACCTGGTATACGGATCGTGGCGTCCGCCAGGCCGATATCTCCGTCTGGACGCAGGAGACCGGCTGGCGCAAGCTCCACGACGATTTGTCACTGCCCCGGGCCGAGGGCAGCGCTGACTACGATGAGCCCGTCGTCGTCAACCTCGACAACGTCACCGCACAGAAGATCCGCCTGGATGACCTCGCCAGTTTCGGCGATGCGGAACACGTCGGTCTGAGCAAGGTCCAATTCTTCAAACCGCGCGGGCCGGAGGCCGTCAGGCCCTGGCCGATCGACGGCGCTCAGGGCGTTGCGAACTCCGCGGTGACTCTCCAGTGGCAGCCCGGATTAGGCGCCGTCACGCACCACGTCTATCTTGGTGACAATCCCGCCAAACTCGAACGGCTCGGTATGGTGGAGGGCACCGCCGAGGCGAAGCTGTCACGACTGGCCAGAGACACCACATACTACTGGCGAATCGATGAGCTTCAGGACAGCGGCGAGGTCGCGGCCGGCAAGGTCTGGAGCTTCAGCACAGGCGGATTGGTCGGCTGGTGGAAACTGGATGAGACGGCCGGCGAGATCGCCGAGGATTCGACCGGTCGGCATAACGGCGCCTTCCAGGGGCAGCCCGTATGGCGCAGCGACGAGGGCAAAACCGGCGGCGCGCTGGAATTCGACGGGATGGACGACGCCATATCAATCCCCGCGATGAATCTGAATTCCAATGCAGTGACTGTCTCCGCATGGGTCAAAAGACGAGGCGATCAACTTCCGTGGGCGGGGATCGTGCACTCCCGCGAGGGTAGTACCGTGGCGGGAATCAACCTGGGAGAAAACAATGAACTGAGATATCATTGGAACGATAAGAATTGGGAGTGGGATCCCAACATGGTCGTTCCGGATGACAAGTGGGTATTCGTGGCCCTTGTGGTGCAGCCGGATCAGGCCATGATGTATCTCCATGACGGCGAGATGAAAGCCCAGACCCTCCCCACATTGCACGAGCCGGAGGAATTCGACGGCGTCACTTGCATCGGATGGGACAAGTACGGCCCTCAGGTGAGGCATTTCAAGGGCCTGATCGATGAGGTTCGTATCTTCGACTGTGCCCTCGACAAGGCAGGCGTGGAAGCACTGTGCGCCGGCAAGCCGCTTCCTGCCGCCGTCGCTGACGTGAAGCTTGAGAGGCCTTCGCGCGGCGCAACGGAGCCCGGGCTGGTCGCGTGGTGGAAGCTGGATGAATCGGAAGGCATGGAGGTGCCTGATGCCTCCGGCCACAACCACACGGGCGCACTGAGGGGCGACGCAAGATGGCAGCCGTCGGCCGGCAAGCTGGCCGGAGCCATCGAGCTCGACGGCGATGGCGACTTCATCCACATCGGCAGTGACTCGGTTTTCGACTTCGCGGACGAGATGACCGTCGCGGCCTGGATCAAGGTCAATCAATTCGACAAACCCTGGCAGTCAATCGTAACCAAAGGCGATAGTGCGTGGCGCATCGCGCGAGACGGCGGCGAGAATGGCGTGCAGTTTGCCACCGGCCTCTATATGGAAAACATGCAGGTCGTTCGAAGCGCCGCAAGTGTTGACGACGGCAACTGGCACCACGTGGCAGGCGTCTACGACGGACAGAAGATGTGTCTCTATGTTGATGGCCATCTCGACAGCTCTACGGACGTTTCCGGCGAAATACCCACAAATCAGTATCCGGTACTTGTCGGTGAGAACGCGGAAAGGCCGGGGCGAGGATGGAACGGCCTGATTGATGATGTGCAGCTCTACAATCACGCGCTGACGGTAGAGCGAATCGCCGCCCTGTACGGGGGCCAGGAGCCGGAGACCGTCGTTGCCACAGCGCCCCCGGTAAAGGTCCAGACGGTCGCTTCCGAGACGCCGCCGGCGCCGACGCGCGACGGTGGCAGCAGAAACTGGATCCCGATGATGATCTTCGTCCTGGTGATCGCCGGTGCGGCGGGCTGGGCCATGTTCGGAAAGAAATCGTCAGCCTAAAAGCCAATGCTCGTGGATCGCCTGTACCGCAGATGTCCCATACTTGTGCTGTGGCTCTTGTGCGCACCGATCGGCCGGGCGGCAGTCTATGAACTCCATCCGGCGGTGGCAAATCAGGATGAAGGATTTGAACGGGTCGCCAATTCGTTGAGACCCGGCGATGAGCTGATTCTGAAGGGCGGCACGTACTCCCAGGCCGGCCGACGGGCCCTCACGATCCAGGGGACGGCGGACCAACCTATCGTCATTCGAGCGGTCGACGGAGAGAAGCCCGTGCTGACGCGCCCCGCCGAGGATGGCAACAGACTCAACAACATCGAGTTCGTCGACTGTTGTCACGTGGTCATTCGCGGACTGCGATTCAAAGGCGGCAGTTCCGGCGTCCGATTCATTCGCGGCCATCACGTGACCTTCGAAGATTGCGAGATTTCCCACACCGGAAACAACGCGCTGACGATGAACAGCGGCGATTGCGACGCTTTCATCATCCGGAACAATCACATCCATCATACCGGCCTGAGCGACGCCGGTCCCACCGAAGGCGAGGGCATGTACATCGGCTGCCATGACGGCTCGTGCGTCACGACGAACACGCTCATCGAGGGCAACTACATCCACCACCTGCGCGGCACGAGTATCGGCGGCAGCGACGGCGTCGAGATCAAGTACCGCTCGCACGGCAACGTCATCCGCAGCAACGTGATTCACGATACAAACCTCGCGCGTCCGTACCCGGGAATCTTCGTCTACGGCGGCGGCGACGGCGTCAACGTCGTCGAGGGCAACCGGATCTGGAACGCCGGCGAAGGGATTCAGGTCGTCTCCGATGCGATCATCCGAAACAACGTGATCTTCGATTGCGCGATCAGCGGCATCACAGCCGCGCCGCACGCCGCCGTGCCGCACGTGAGGAACGTCCGCATCGCAAACAACACGATCGTGAATCATCCGGTCGGCGTGCGGATTCGATGGTCGAAGGCGGCGGATATGGTCTTCAGCAACAACGCCCTCTATTGTGCCGGACTCACAGTGATCGACGCATCCGGGATCGACTTACATCCGTTCAGCGCCAACTACGTATCCGGCCGATTGGCCGGCGCGAGCATCGACGGCAATCGCTTCCATAATGGCGGCCGTGCTTCGGAGGTATTCGTTTGCCTCAGCGACCATGATTACCGGCCGAGGGCCGGGTCAATCCTTATCGGCCGCGCCGATCCGGATGATACGCCGCAGCTTGATTTCAGCGGCGCCGCTCGAGAGCCGCCTTTCGATGTGGGGGCATACGAGGACAGCAATAGCAGAGAGGCAAGACAGCAACAGTAGAAGGGCCGCTGGTTCTTGCGTTTCCCTTCCTGCTTCCGCGTCGCTGTTACTTCTTCGTTCCGAACAGGTATTGCCCCAAGGACATGTGGCTTCGTTTGTCACCCTTCTTCGCGGCTTTGGATTTCATCCAGACGCGGTAACAACTGAGCTGCTGATCCTGCGGGCTGCGCTTCGTCTTCGTGCAGTTCATCATAACCCTCTCTACATAGACTACGACTGACTCTCCTCGACGCGGCGAACGTCAGTGGGACTTCACGGCCGACTCCAATCATCCGAGGCGGCGACCTGCGGTACCGCACACGGCTGCAACGGCGCACCCGTCGTCTCCTGCTCTGCGCGACAGTAACCTTCCCAGATGTACCGCGCCTCCACGGGGACATCGAAGTACGGCGTCCTCGTATGCACGATGGGGGCTTCCACCATCTCGTGGATCTCGTCCAGGCGCTCGCGCATCCGCCTCAACATCCCTGTGAGCTGCTCATCGTGGATGTCCAGCGCCGCTTTCGCGTCGTCGTACCGAATACGCCGAATCCCGGTGCCGGCCTGTTGCGCGACCCAGCCGCACAACCGTTTCTGTTCGTCCGTGAGATCGAATTGGAACTGGTCGATGGGATTACATTTCATGGTCTATATCTCCATTCCTATAGGCCCTGAAGGCCGGGCGACACAGGGGATGTATCGGCCGGATGAAAGGGGAGGTTGAGGGAAGGAAGAACAAAAAGCAAAGATCAAGAGTGCGGATTCGGCCTTTGGCCGAGGGCATCTTGAGGGAACGCCTCGCGCTTCAGTTCGTCGCTTCGATCTTTGCTCTACGGGCCGGGATTACACGCCAAAGCATGTGTTCACGGCAAGGGCGGCTCGGATCAGTTCGTGTCTTTTCGGCACCGTTCTGATCCGGTTGGCCACGCGCCCCAGGCCGATGCTGGAGAAATGGCCGTCCTTCAACACCACCAGATGATTTTTCCGGCCCTTCATCAGTAGTTCGACGGCCGTGTGGCCGAAGTTCGTCGCCAGCGTCCGGTCGTAGGCCGTGGGCGTGCCGCCCCGCTGGACGTGCCCGAGGACAACGGCCCGGCAGTCCAGGCCCGTCTGCCCAGCGATATCGTTGGCGAGCTTGTTGCCGACGCCGCCCAGCCGGATCG
>Ga0207752_1000149_pt1 | contig 32335 bp, 30 predicted proteins | sample Pon2CUnioCityCA_6_FD_187272 | JGI IMG/M metagenome (GOLD analysis project Ga0207752, IMG submission 187272) | Marine sediment microbial community from Union City, CA, USA - Pond 2C Sediment 2 (SPAdes) | ecosystem: Environmental > Aquatic > Marine > Intertidal zone > Salt pond sediment ... | reverse complement strand
TCCGCGTCCGACGCTTGAGCTGAGCTCCGGCGCGATCCCGCTTGGCGGGGCCGCCGAGTTGCGCTGGAGCTTCGCCGGGCAGACGAGCCGCATCGGCGAGTTCACGGTAACACTGCGCGGCACCGAAGAGGCCAGGTATCGGCGGGGGACCAATACCTACACGGACCGAAACACATTCTACGAGATGGAGCTCTACCGGACTTCCCAGACCAGTGAGATCACTTCGGGCCAGGTCGGCTTCATCGTGCCGCAGGATACGATGCACTCGTTCGAGGCCGAGAACAACAAGGTCCTCTGGAACCTCGACATTCACGGCGACATCCGCCACTGGCCCGACGTGAAGGAATCGTTTAAGATCACCGTCACGCCGACGGTTGGCTAACGGAGCTGAACCATGGATAAGCTCAACATCGTTCTATACGACGACAGGACCACGTTTGTCCCCCGTGAGACGGTGCGAGGCAGACTCGAGTGGGCTCTGGAAACTAATCCTCGCTATCTCGAACTGTCGCTGTTCTGGTACACCTCCGGCAAGGGCACGCGCGACGTTGGCGTAGTGGGGACAGCGAAGTTCGACGACCCTGGCGCCCATGGCACGAAGGATTTCTCCTTTACCCTGCCCGACGGGCCGTATAGCTTCTCCGGCAAGCTCATCTCGCTCATCTGGGCCGTCGAGCTGACCTGCCATCCCGGTTCTGAGACGGTGCGCCGGGAGATCACCGTCTCGCCCACGGGCCGGGAGATCGTCCTGGGCGAGGTCGCCTCGGCACGGAACCCGCTGGAGAGTATCCTGGGTGGACGCAAATGAGGGCACGGGACAATCCCTTCTCGGTGGACCGCGTTCATGCAATTCGATTCCGCCCGCTCGACATCACCTTCGATGAGATTCTGCTACGCCTGCGTGAGTTGAACTACCGGACGGCCATCACGGGCCCCGACGGCTCCGGCAAGACCACGCTCCTCGAAGACCTTCAGCCCATCCTCCAGCGCAAGGGTCTCAAGACGAGAATGGTCTTCGTCAACGACACCTCTCCCTTCGACGCGCCCACGTGCCGACGACTTCTCTCCGAGCTGAATCGCGATGAGATCCTCCTGCTCGATGGAGCGGACCTGATCCGTCGCGCGTTTTGGTCCCTGCTCAAACGCCACACCATTACCCACGCCTCCGGCCTCGTCATCACCTCCCACAAGCCGGGCTTGCTGCCGACGCTGATCGAGTGCGCGACCTCGGCGACATTGCTCACGGAGATTGTGACGGCTCTGCGCCCGGAGGGCCCCGGAATCTCGCTGGACCTTCTCGATACGCTCTACAAACGCCACAACGGCAACCTCCGCGACTGCCTTCGTGAGCTCTACGATCTCTACGCGCAAGACGCTTGACAGCGATCCAGCCGCGACCTATCATGAAAGCAAAGAGGGGATCATGGTAGGATTCGTAAGCTATGGCAAGTAAGGGATTTACACACCTCCATCTGCACAGCCAGTACTCGTTGCTCGATGGGGCGATTCCGTTTGGGAGGCTCTTCGCGCGGTGCAAGAAGCTGGGGATGGATTCGGTGGCCGTGACGGATCACGGCAACATGTTCGGCGTGGTCGAGTTCTATACGAAGGCGCTGGCCGCCGGGGTCAAGCCGATCATCGGCATCGAAGCCTACATTGCGCCCGGAAGTCGCTTCGACCGGACGAAGACGTCGATCTCGGATGCGGCCTATCACCTGATTCTGTTGGCGGAAGATCAGACCGGCTATCAGAACCTGTTGAAGTTGGCCAGCGCCGGTTTCGTCGAGGGCTTCTATTATCGCCCGCGCATCGACAAGGAGATCCTCGCCGAATGTCATGAAGGGCTGATCTGCACCAGTGCCTGTCTCAAGGGCGAAGTGACGGCGGCCGCCGCAGCCGGCGACAGGAAGGCGGCACGGCGAGTCGCCGAAGGTTATCTGAAGATCTTCGGTCCCGAGCGGTTCTTCATCGAGCTGCAGAGTCACGAAGGGGACGATCCGGCCGTTTGTCAGACGCTGATTGACCTGGCGAACGAGCTGGGCGTCGGCCTGGTCGCCACCAACGACGTGCACTTCCTCGAAGAGGAGGATCACGAGGCGCACAACTGTCTGTGCGCCATCAGCACGGGCAAGCTCGCGAGCGATCCGGGTCGCCTGATTTATCCTTCCGATGTCTATCTCAAGAGCGCCGCCGAGATGCGTGAGCTCTTTCCCGAGGTCCCGGAGGCTTGCGATAACACGCTGGCCATCGCCGAGCGGTGCCATGCGGAGCTGGATCTGAGCACGCGTCACGCGCCGCGTTTCAGCCCGCCGGATGGCTCGACACCTGAGGACTACCTCACGCGCTTGTGCGACGAGGGCGCCAAGCAACGTTACGGCGAAATCACCAGCGAGATCAAAGAGCGGATGGACCGCGAGCTCGGAGTGATCGAGTCCAAGGGCTTCGCCAGCTACTTCCTCATCGTCTGGGATTTCTGCAATCATGCCCGCGAGCAGCACATCCCGCTCGGGGCCAGAGGCAGCGGCGTCGGGACGCTCGTCGGCTACTGTCTGGGCTTGTGCGACGTGGATCCCATTCGGTATGACCTGCTCTTCGAGCGGTTTATGGACCCGGCGCGGAACGAGATGCCCGATATCGATATCGACATCTGCCAGGCCCATCGGCAGGAAGTCATCGACTACGTACGGAAGAAATACGGCCAGGTCGCGCAGATCATTACCTTCGGAACCATGAAGGCGAAGGCCGTGATTCGCGACGTCTGTCGCGTTCTCGGCGTGCCTCTGGCGGAGGCCGACCGGCTGGCCAAGCTCGTGCCGTTCTCGCTGGATATGACGCTGGACAAGGCGCTGGAGACCGAGCCGGAGCTCAAACAGGCGTACGACGGCAATGACGTGACGCGCAGAGTGATCGATATCGGTCGCAAGCTCGAAGGGCTTGCGCGGCACGCCTCCGTTCATGCGGCCGGGGTCGTTATTGCCGATGAGCCGCTGACCGATTTCGTCCCTCTCTACAAGGCCCCGAACTCCGACGATCTCATCACTCAGTTCGAAGGGCCCATGGTCGAGAAGGTGGGCCTGCTGAAGATGGACTTCCTGGGCCTCAAGACGCTCAGCGTGCTCGAGCGAGCGTGCGAATTAGTCAAGCAGAAGCACGGCATCGAGATCGACCTGGAGAAGCTGGACCTGACCGACGAGAAGGTCTTCGAAGTTTTCGCTCGGGGCCGGACGAAGGGCATCTTCCAGTTCGAATCCGGCGGGATGCAGGACCTGCTGATGAAGATGCAGCCGGACCGCATCGAGGACCTGATCGCTGCCAACGCGCTATACCGGCCCGGCCCGATGATCCTCATCCCGGACTATATCGACCGCAAGCACGGGGCGAAATGGTCGCTGCCGCACCCCATCATGACTGAGGTCCTGGAAGAAACCTACGGGATCATGACCTACCAGGAGCAGGTCATGCGGATCTGCAACCGCCTTGGTGATATTCCGCTGCGCGAGGCGTACACGCTCATCAAGGCCATCAGCAAGAAGAAGGCGAGCATCATTGCCAAGGAGAAGCAGCGGTTCATTGCCGGCTGCGTCGACAAGGGCCTGACCAAGAGCGAGGCCGGGCAGATCTTCGAGCTGATCGAGCGTTTTGCCGGTTACGGCTTCAACAAGAGCCACTCCACGCGGTATGCGTTCATCGCCTACCAGACGGCTTACATGAAGGCCCATTGGCCCGTCGAGTTCATGGCGGCGCTGCTGACCTACGAAATGGACAACACGGACAAGATCGTGGAGTACATCGGCGAATGCCGGGAGATGGGCATCGAGGTCATGGCGCCTGATATCAATGACAGTGATGTGGACTTTACGCCGCTTTACCGGGAGACCGGCGAGGACGGGAGCCGGGTGATTCGATTCGGTCTGGCCGCGGTTAAGGGCGTGGGTGAGAAGGCGGTCGAGCATATGATCGTGGCCCGCAAACGGGTGGGGCGATTCAAGAGCCTGTTCCATTTCTGTGAGAACGTGGACCTGCGGGCCGTCAACAAGCAGGTGGTCGAGGCCCTGATCAAGGGAGGCGCCTTCGATGGGCTGGGCGGCAACCGTCCTCAGATGATGGCCGGGCTGGAAAAGGCCATGGAGATCGGCGCCAGCCTGCAATCCGACAAGGTCAGCGGTCAGATGAACTTCTTCGGCCAGATGACCGAGGAAACCAACTATGCCGAGGACCACAAACAACTGCCCGACGTGCCGCCCTGGCCGGAGCTGCAAATGCTCGCGTACGAGAAACAGGTGCTCGGCTTCTACGTGACGAGTAACCCGCTCAGCCAGCACGCTGAGGCGATCGATGACTATTCGACCACGAATACCGCACACCTTGCCGAGACGAATGGCCAGGCCAACGGCCAGGGGAACGGTCATGGGAATGGCCATGGCAACGGTGAAAAGCAGGTCGTCATCGGCGGGATGGTTACGAAGATCCGATACAATCTGACGAAGACCGGCCGCAACGCCGGCTCCAAAATGGCCGTCTTCACGCTCGAGGACCTCCAGGGTCAGATCGAAGTCGTGCTGTTTCCCGATACGCTCAGCGAATTTGCCCCATTGCTCGTCGAAGACACGGTAGTCTTTGTCAGGGGCAAGGCCGATTACCGCCGGGAGAGGGCCAACATCATCGCTTCGGAGTTGATTCCGCTGAACAGAGCGAGGGAAAAACTGGCCAAGGGGGTGCGGGTCCGGCTGGACGCCAGGGAGGTGACGAAGGAGAAGGTGGTGCAGATCCGCAGCATCTGCCAGCATCACAGGGGCAGCCGGCCTTTCTCTGTGGTGGTTGCGACGGAACGAGGCAGAGTGTACGCCACGGCCGACCGGACCTTGTCGGTGAATCCGGATGTGGAATTCTGCCGCAAGATGCGGCAGCTCGTGGGGGATGAGAATTTCAGCCTGGCTAAGTAGCCGTTTCGATCGCTTCGATCTTTGGCTTCATGAGTACAAAAACCCCCGGACCCGGCTGCCTGGGCATTGACGGCGCGCGGGCGGAGACGCTACACTTGGATCGGGTCGTGGATCGGCCGAGGGTGGCCGGGATGAAATGCCGGAAGTGGATACATTGATATGATACCCCGAGACACAACGGAGGAAGCCTTGGCCGAACAGATCCGGGGTTTGCGTCGCCTGGGCCTTGCCGGCAGGGCGGCGATGGCCTTCGAGCTCAGTGATAACCTTCGTCAGATTGTCGTAGACGGTATCCGCCATCGGCATCCGGCCTGGGACGAAACCCGCGTGAGGCACGAGACGTTCCGACTCGTATACGGCGACCGCCTCTACACCGAGGTGTTCGGACGGAGCAGGACCTGTGATGAGTGAGCAGCGGGAATTTCTCAAGCGGCTCGTTGCGTTGCTGGAGGCGGCAGAAATCCCCTACATGTTGGCGGGTTCGCTGGGAAGCAGCTTCCACGGCCGTCCGAGGGCGACCAACGATGTGGATCTCGTGATTGCTCCGACGGAGTCACAGTTTCGACGGTTTCTGAGCAGTCTCGGGTCCACCTATTACGTCAGTGAAGAGGCCGGCATGGGGGCCCTGCATCGAGGATCGGCATTCAACGTCATTGATATGAACACCCAATGGAAGGCGGACCTGCGGGTTCGGCAGACGAGGCCTTTCAGCCGGATGGAGTTCAGCCGCAGGCAGAAAGCGACTGTGCTTGGCCTGGATGTCTGGATCGTGTCGCCGGAAGATGCGATCCTCAGTAAGCTGGAGTGGGCGAAAGAGAGTGACTCGCGGCAGCAGATGGAGGATGTGCTCGGCGTCGTGCAGGCCCAGCGGAGCACTCTGGATGAGCAATATCTCCTGAAATGGGGCGAGGACCTGGGCGTCCGCGACAAGCTGGTCAAGTTGCTGGAGCAGACCAAGGCAGAGAGTGAGCAGTGCGACAGTGAGGCGTAGTCAAAGCAATCATTCATCATCCGCCGTCAATCGCAAGGGGCTGTTTCTTGTCCTGGATGGTCCGGACGGTTGCGGCAAGAGCAGCCAGACTCGAATGTTGATGGACTGGCTGGCGGGCCGAGGCGTCACGGCCGTGGGCTTTCGCGACCCGGGCACCACGGTGATCGGCGAGAAGATTCGGGAGATCCTGCTGAGCCCGGCCCATGAGGCCATGACGACCTCGGCAGAGGTGTTGCTCTATATGGCCGCCCGCGTACAGCTTTGGGTCGAGAGCATCCGCCCGGCCCTGAAGGAGGGCAAGTGCGTCGTCCTGGATCGCTGGCTCTCAAGCACCTGTGCCTATCAGGGGTATGCCGGCGGCTTCGGCATGGAGAAGGTCGTAGAGATTGCCGAGGATGCACTGGAGCGGGTATGGCCCGATCTGACGGTCATCCTGGACATCGATCTGGCGACAGCCGCCCAGCGGCTCAATCGCGAGCTGGACAGAATGGAGCGCAAGGGCGATGACTATCACGCCCGGGTGCGTGAGGGGTTTCTGAGACTGGCCGACGGTCGATCGGATTTTGCCGTCGTGGATGCTACCGGGACGCCGGAAGCCGTGCACCAAGAGGTCGTGAGGGTCGTACAGAACTTGGAGGCAGGATAAGTGAAGGGGGCGGTCGCTTTCGATGTCGCTTGAGAACGTTTTTTGTCAGGATCGGGCTATCGGGATTTTGCAGCGGGGTCTTGCCGCCGACAGGTTGGCCCATGCATACATTTTTGCCGGACCCGACGGCGTAGGAAAGTACAAGACGGCCCGGGAATGGGCCAAGCTTCTGCTTTGTGAGAATCCCCGGGCCAGCCGAGGCAAATCCGCCGTCTCTGCCGATAGCTGCGGCTCATGCGAATCTTGTGTTCTCTTCGAGGCCGGCTCCCATCCCGATTACGCGCATGTCTACAAGGAGCTTCTCGAGTTTACGAAAGAGGGCAAGGGCAAGAAGACGCCGGTTGATCTGTCGATCCATGTCATCCGGGAGTTCTTGATTGAGCACGTCTGCATCCAGCCGGCTCACTCTCGCCGGAAGGTCTATGTCGTCAGCGAAGCCGAGAAGCTGAACGCCAATTCGCAGAATGCCTTGCTCAAGGTGTTGGAGGAGCCGCCGTCTTACTGCACCATCATTCTCCTGTGCACGCGGCTGGAACGGCTCCTGCCCACGACGAGGTCGCGCTGTCAGACCCTTCGCTTTGGGCCGATTGACGAGGATCGGATCATCTCCGAATTGACCGGGATGGGGCTCGGCTCGAAGGCGGCGGAGTTCTTCGCTCGCCTGGCCCAGGGCAGTCTCGGTCTGGCCTGCCAGTGGGCCCGGCTCGAACTCGACGGGGTCGGGCTGTTCGAGATCAAGAGGGAGATGGTAGCCTCTTTGGTCCGCTACGGGATGGCCGATGCGCTGGACCTTGCCGAGCGGATCGTCAATGACGGCAAGCAAGTCGCCTCGGGCTGGGCGAACCTGGACAAGGCCACGAGCAAGAGCGATTTGTCGCGTCGGGCACAGAAGACCCTGATTCAGATCGTCATCTCCGCGCTGCACGATGTCACGATTCTTCATCTGGCCTCGGACCGCCCGCTTGTCCATTCGGATCAGGCAAAGGAAATCGCCGAACTGGCCGGCCGTCTCACCGCGGAGCAGGCCATTGAGGGAGTCCGCGAAGGGTACGAGATGCTCCGCTGGAGTGAGGCCAACGTCACCGACAGGCTAATTTTTGACCGCCTATTGTTACGCCTGGCGCGTTCGGCTATAATGAGCCTCCAGAGTTGACGCCTGCACGTTTGGATTCACCGGGATTTGTCTTGTGGTAGCAGGACAGCCCCTGTCAGGATAATCAGGAATGACGGAAGAAACGCCGACGAAGGCCAAACCGACCAAGAGCAGAAAGCTTCTGTTGGTCCGTTACGGCCATATGAAGAATCTGGGTCTCTTCGAGCATAGTGAAACGCAGATCCCGAAGACGCCGGCCCGCGTAGTCGTCAAGACGGACAAAGGGCTCGAGCTGGGCCACTTGGTCGGGCAGGCGGGCTCGTACAAGGAAAACCGGTTTCGACTCACGGAGGAGCAGATCTGCGGCTATTTTACCAACAGTGAAATCAACTTCAGCAGCGAACCCGTCGGCAAGGTCGTCCGCCTGGCCACGCCCGACGATGTCTGTGAAGAGCAGCACCTCGAGAAGATCGCAAAGGAGGAGATCGCCTGCTGCGAACGCTTCGCCAAGGAGCTGAACCTGAAGATGAAGATCATCGACGCCGAACACATCTTCGGCGGCGAGCGTGTCATCTTCTACTTCATGGCAAGTGGCCGCGTCGATTTTCGCGAGTTGGTCCGCAAGCTCGCCCAGGAGTATCAGACGCGCATCGAGATGCGCCAAATTGGCTCGCGCGACGAGGCCAAGCTGCTCGGCGACGTCGAGAGCTGCGGCCGCGAGTGCTGCTGCATCCAGTTCCTCCAATTGCTCAAGCCCGTGAACATGAGAATGGCGAAGATGCAGAAGGCCACCCTTGATCCGTCCAAGATATCGGGTTATTGCGGTCGGCTAAAGTGTTGTCTCCGCTATGAGGACGAGACGTATACGGACCTCAAGAAACGTCTGCCCAGGAAGGGCTCGTTCGTCGAGACGAAGAACGGCGAGGGAAAGATCATCGACACGCAGATTCTGACTCAGCTTGTGGTCGTCGAGTACGAGAACGGCGACCGAACGGCGCTTCCCCTCGAAGAGGTCACCGTTCTGCCTGCTTCGGCCGCTCGAAAAAAGCCGTCTCAGGAGGCCCCCCCCGTTAACCGCAAGCGCAGGGAAAGGACCGGCGGCAAGAAGCAGTAGTCCGTAAGGAAACAGAATGCCTCGAACGATCGTTGTAACCTCAGCTTTGCCCTACGCAAACGGGCCCATCCACATCGGGCACCTCGTGGAGTACGTGCAAACGGACATCTGGGTCCGATTTCAGAAGATGTGCGGCCATCGGTGCCTTTACTTTTGCGCCGATGACACGCATGGCACGCCGATTATGATTAGCGCCCGGACCGCGGGGATCGCACCCGAGCAGCTTATCGAACGGGTGCACACGGAGCATACGGCGGACTTCGAGCGCTTTCACGTCAGGTTCGACAACTACCATACGACCCACTCTCTGGAGAACAAGGCATTCAGTGAGTTGATTTTCCAGCGGCTCAACGAGGCCGGCTCAATCGTCACGCGCGAGGTCGAGCAGACCTACTGCGAGAACGAGAAGATGCCGCTGCCCGACCGGTACGTGCGCGGCACGTGTCCCCGTTGCAGCGCCGAGGACCAGTACGGGGACTCGTGCGAGGTCTGCGGCGCGACCTATCGGACGACGGATCTGATTCACCCCCGGTGCGCCAGTTGTGGCGCGCCGCCGGTCTCCCAGAAGTCGGTCCACTATTTTTTCAAGCTGGCCGACTACGAGACGCAACTCAAGGACCGGATCGCAGCCGGGTATACACAGCGGTCGGTGGCGAACAAACTCGACGAATGGTTCAAAGCCGGCCTGAAGGATTGGGACATCTCCCGCGACGGCCCCTATTTCGGCTTCCGTATCCCGGGCGAAGAGAACAAATACTTCTACGTCTGGCTCGACGCCCCTATCGGTTACATGGCCTCGGCGAAGAACTACTGCGAGCAGCACGACCTGGACTTCGACGAGCTCTGGAACAGTCCGGCCAACGAGCTGTATCACTTCATCGGCAAGGACATCATGTACTTCCACGCCCTGTTCTGGCCGGCCATGCTCATGGGATCGGGCTTCAAGGTCGCGAATAAGCTCTTCGTGCACGGCTTTCTTACCGTCAACGGCGAGAAGATGAGCAAGTCGCGCGGGACCTTCATCAAGGCCGACACGTATGCCAGGCACCTGGATCCGGAATGCCTGCGCTACTACTATGCGAGCAAGCTGACGGACACGGTCGAGGACATCGACCTGGGCATTCAGGACTTCATCAGTAGAACGAACGCGGACCTGGTGGGCAAGTATGCCAATCTGGCATCGCGGTCGGGGCCCATGCTGAACAAGCGGCTCGAAGGCTGGCTCGGGACGCTCGATGATGACGGTCGACAGCTCCTCGGCCGGTTGGTTGCGGCCAAAGAGCAGATCGTCGCCCAGTACGAGAGCTTGCGTTATGCCGCTGTGGTGCGCACCATCAGCGCGTTGGCCGATGAGGCGAATCGCCACGTGGAGCAGAACCAGCCGTGGACGACGGTGAAGACCGACCGGGAAAGAACGCGGACCACGTTGACTGCCACGTTGAATGCCGTGCGAGTTCTGACGATCTACCTCAAGCCCATACTGCCGGAGTTTGCCCGGAAGGTGGAGAAGTTCCTGGGTGTCGAAGAGCTGCACTTTGCGGATGTCGAGAAGACACTGGAGAATCACACCATCGGTGCGTTTGAACGGTTGTTCGAGAGAATTGATGAGGAGCAGGTAAACGCCATGATTGAGGAAAGCAAAGAAGGCCAGGCCCCGCAGGCTGCCCCGGCCCAACCACAAGCCGAAGAGGCCGAGGCCTTTAAGCCGGAGTGCACCATTGACGATTTCGCCAAGCTGGACCTGCGCGTGGCCCGGGTCGTCAAGGCCGAGAGGGTCGAGGGGGCCGACAGGCTGATTCATCTTGTCCTGGACGTCGGAACGGTCGAGAGGAACGTTCTGGCCGGCATCGCCACCGCCTACGCCCCGGAAGATCTGGTCGGCAAGAACGTGGTTTACTTTGCCAACCTCAAGCCCCGGAAGATGAAGTTCGGGCTCTCCGAAGGCATGATTCTCGCGGCGGGCAGTGGCGGCAAGGACATCTTCATGCTCGCCCCCGACGCCGGGGCCAAGCCGGGCCAGAGAGTATCTTAGGATGAGCGATTCACGATTCGGTGAGGCGGGATGAAGAAGAGCATCGAGAAAATCGCCTGGGAAGCCGGGCGTTACAGTCCGGCGGCGTTCAAGTTCGTCTACGAAGGAATCGGCTACACGGTGCAGAACATCGACGCCGAGCCTCGTCACGTGAGCGGTCAGACGCTTTGCGAGGGATTGCGAAAAATGGCCATCGAGAAGTACGGACGCCTCGCCCTGCTCGTCCTCAATTCCTGGGGCCTTCGGACGACCCGCGATTTCGGCGAGATCGTCTACATCCTGATCGATCACGAGTGGATGAGCGCCCAGCCCACCGATTCCATCGACGATTTCAACGCCGTCTACGATTTCGAGACCGTCTTCCGCAACGGCGTCGATCTTTAGAACAGCACCGTCGAGGAGCCAGACCATGACGCGAGATCAAACTCGCACGTGTTCGTATCGGCCTCCTGCAGAATTTGTCGCTGTGTTGCTGCTGTACGCCGGCGGTCTCCTGCTTCCCGGGCTTACTCGCGCGCAGCCGGCGAGCCGACCCGCCCCGGCATCGCTTTTCCAGACGCAAGAGGGCCTGGCGCGTCTGCCCGCCCTCGGCGTCGAACAGGTCGTTTTTGCCACGCGACTGAGCTACGACGATCCACACTGGTACGCCAACATCGGCTACTATTGCGACGACGAAGGTCACAAGGCCTATGCCGGCAACGGCAAGCCGGACGAGAGCAACCTGTACCTGCTGAACGCCGCCACCGGCGAAGTCAGATTCCTGCTTGCCGGCGGCGGGGGCAGCGTGCGGGATCCTCACGTGCATTACGACGGCCGGACGGTTCTCTTTTCATACCGCAAGTTCGGGACGGACAGCTACAACCTCTACGAGATCCAGGCGGATGGGACCGGCTTGCGCCGCGTCACCGAGACCCCTTATGATGACTATGAGCCGGCCTACCTGCCGGACGACGACATCGTCTTCGTCTCGACGCGGAGCCAACGCTGGGTCGGCTGCTGGATGACGCAGGTCGGCACGCTCTTTCGATGCGACCGCAAGGGCCGGAATGTCCGTCCGCTTTCGTTCAACCTCGAGCACGACAACACGCCTGCCGTGCTGCCGGACGGGCGAATCCTCTTCACGCGATGGGAATACGTGGACCGGTCCCAGGTCGGCTATCACCAACTCTGGTCGATGAATCCCGATGGAACGGCCGTGATGGCCTTCTTCGGCAACCAGCGGCACTATCCGCTGTTCATCGACGCCAAACCGATCCCGGGCGGCACGGAGGTGCTCTCGATCGATTCGCCCGGACATGGCCGTTCGGACCATCGCGGCCACGTCTGCACGATGACGCCGCGGTACGGCCCGGACGATCCCCGCGGCTGTCGTCGCATCACCCGCCAGGGTGCGTTCAACGATCCGGCCCCAATTGACGGCACGTCATTTCTCGTCGCCTCACACAAGCGGCTTGTCCTCGGCACGCGGGAGGGCGACTTGGCCCCCATCCTGACCTACAAGGGCCAGGCGAATCTCCATGAGCCGGTCCCGGTGCGACCGCGTTTGCGGGAGAGGATCATCGCCGAGCGCACGGACAGCCGCGAACCGACGGGGCGCATGGTGCTGACGGATGTCTATGCAGGCCGGAACATGGAGGGCGTGCAGCGAGGCGAGATCAAGAAGCTGCTGGTCCTGGAGATCCTGCCCAAGCCGGTGAACTTCAGCGGCGGGATGGACCTGACGTCGTGGCTCGGCACGTTCATTCTGGAGCGCGTGCTCGGGACGGTTCCCGTCGAGCCGGACGGCTCGGCCTACTTCGAGGTCCCGGCCGGGCGGCCGGTTTTCTTCGTCGCCCTCGATGCCGACGACTTGTCCTTCAAGCGCATGCAGAGCTTCACGAACGTGATGCCGGGCGAGACGCTCGGCTGCGTCGGGTGCCACGAGTCGCGGACGCAGGCGCCGACCCCGGGCGCCGGTGCGGTTCCCCTGGCGGTGCAGCGGGCGGCCAGCCGGATCGAGCCGTTTGCCGGCCGGCCCGATGTGCTGGACTTCCGCAGGGACGTGCAGCCCGTGCTGGACAAGCGTTGCGTCTCCTGTCACTCGTACGAGAATCCGCAGGGACGCGTCGTCCTGACGGACGACCTGGGCCTGACCTGGTCGATCAGCTACTACACGCTCCTGGCCGCCGGCCAGGTCGCCGACGGTCGCAACGGGCTGGGCAACCAGAAGCCGCGTACGATCGGCTCTTCGGCCAGCAAGCTCATGTCCAAGATTGACGGGTCGCATCATGAAGTCACTCTGACGCCCGACGAATGGCGCACGATCTGGCTGTGGCTCGAAAGCGCCGCGCCGTACGCCGGGACCTACGCCGCGTTGCGTAACGCCGCCGACCAGGGACGCGAGGGCCTGATGTACGGCGTGGGCGGCGCGCCCGTCATGAACCAGACCTGTCGTCAGTGTCACGCCCCAGGCAGGCAGGCGCCGAACCTGCCGACGTTCCTGTCGGAGCAGCAACGGCGCCGGCTGGTCAGCGAGCGCCACTTGGCGCCCCACGAGCGCATCGTCCAGGAGGACGACTGCCGTTTTTCGATGCACGTGCTGGTGAACGCCTCCCGGCCCGAATGCTCGCCCTTGCTGCTGGGCCCGCTTCCGGAAGCTGCCGGCGGGTGGGGGACTTGCGCCCATCGGTTCGAGGGGCGCGACGATCCCGGCTATCGACAGCTCCTGGCGGCGCTGGAGGACGGCAAACAGCGCTACGATGCGATCCCCCGGTTCGGCATGCCCGATTTCAAGCCGAACGCCCAGTACATTCGCGAGATGAAGCGCTTCGGCGTCCTGCCCCAGGACTTCGACCGCGCCCGCGATCCCATCGACATCTTCCAGACCGACCAACGCTACTGGCAGCTCTTCTGGTACCACCCCGACAAGAAGGACAAATGGGCCTACCTGGACTGACAGTCACACCCACGAGGGAGCGGCAGCGCACAGGCGATTCAGTCCGTCACGTTAGCATGGCCGGTTCAAGAAGAACGTCAGCCGGCGTACGGCATCGGGGATGCTGGTCCTGCTGCCGGTCGGCGTGACGCTGCTGGTGATGCGATGGCTGTTTACGTGGGCGGCGAGCCTGCTTCGCCCGGTCGCAGCGTTCCCTCGCTCACCGGAGGTAGAGAAGATACCCCGTGTAGCCGCCGTACGCGAACAGCAGGATCACAGCCTCCCATCGATCCAGACGACGCCGGCCCCCGGTGAACATGACCACGAAGAGAATCAGCGTCGCCCCGACGAGGACGAACGTGTCCACATTGAAGGTCGTTTGGTAGTGCGACGGCCGGACGACGGCGCTGACGCCAAGGATCGCCAGGATGTTGAAAATGTTGGAGCCGACCACGTTGCCGACGGCGATGTCGCAGTGCCGCCGGTAGGCAGCCACCGTCGAGGTCGCCAGCTCGGGCAGCGATGTGCCGGCGGCCAGGATGGTGCAGCCGATGAACTTTTCGCTGACGTGCAGCAGGCGGGCCAGCGCCACGGCCCCGCTGATGCACAATCGGGCGCCGAGCACCAGCAGGACCAGACCCGCGATGATGCACGCCAGCGTGACCGGCAGGGAGTACACGCGCACGTGGTACGCCTCGTCCGGCTCGACCTTCGAGATGCCCAGCACGTAGGCGATGAAGATCGAGAACACCAGCAGGAGAATGGCCCCGTCGTTTCGCGAAAGCGTTGAGACACCGGAGCTGCCGCCCCAGGTGTCGTTGACCAGGAACAGCAGGACGAGAGTGGCCAGCAGGGAGAACGGGATCTCCTTCCAGACGGTATTGTGCTGGACGCCCAGCGGATAGATCAGTCCGGCTATGCCGAGGATGAGGAGTGTATTGAAGAGGTTGCTGCCGATGATGTTGCCGAAGACGATGCCGTTGCGGGTCTCGGCCGAGGCTACGATGTTGACCATCATCTCGGGCATGGACGTTCCGAAGGCCACGATCGTCAGGCCGATGGCGATCTCGGCGATCCCCAGTCGCTTGCCGACCGAGGCGGCGCCTCGCACCAGGGCCTCGGCCCCGAGAACCAGCAGCACGAGCCCGGCCACCACCAGGATGACGGATACCGCCAGAGTCATAGGGATCTCCCGAATGTCATTGTTGTCTGGACGCCCCGGTTTCCGGCACACACGCTGCCGGACAAACTGTGCCTGAGCCTACCGTCGCGACGGCTTCAGTGCAAGTCCAGCGCGTAGGCCTGGTCGCAGCGGGCCGAGAGGTGCTCCGGCCGGTAGGGGAGGAAGCCATAGCTTTCGTAGAGGGCGATGGCTTCGGTCAGGACCGAGGCGGTTTCGAGCGTGACGCGGCGGAAGCCCAGCCGGCGGGCTTCCGCCAGGGCGTCTTCGAGCAGGCGTTTGCCGAGGCCTCTGCCCCGGTAGTCCCGGCGCAGATACATCTTTCGTAGCTCGCAGGTCGCCCTATCCGTAGGGTACAGGCCGTAGGCGCCGATGATATGGCCGTCCTGAGTTTCGAGGACGCAGAAGGTGCCGCCGCGGGCGAGGTAGGCTTGCTCGATGTCTCGCAGGTCGGCGTCGGTGCATTCCGGGTCCGGGCGGAGATGATACTCACGAAGGACCGTGTAGACCATGTCCGTGATCGGTTGACAATCGGCGTTCGTTGCCGGTCTTGATCTCGGCCAGGTGTCCATGTCAGAACTCAGGATGCACATCGTAAAATGATAGAGCCAGATCGAAGGATGATAACGTCCGTCGCCTCAGCCGATTCGATGCTCTTACTGTCCATTGATATGGTTAAATGCAACCGACGATGTCACCCCCGCGGAGGCGGGAATCCAGGAACGCTGCGGAAGGTGCTGGATTCCCGCCTCCGCGGGAATGACATGGTCTGTTCCGTGATTCAATTGGCTATCCAATTATCAATCGTCTTCGCTACTTGACCTTTGAAATCCTCGCGCGCAGGTCGGGATGGAAGCAGCCTTCGAACGTTCCCTCGACGGGCCCGGTCATGAAGACCTCGCCGTCGTCCATGATCTCAATGTGCAGTTGCCCGCCGGGCATGTGGACGGTGATATCGTTGTCGACCAGGCCGAGGCGGTGGGCGGCGCAGGCGGCCGCGCAGGAGCTGCTGCCCGAGGCCAGCGTGTAGCCCGCGCCGCGCTCCCAGATGCGGATGTCGATGTTGGCCCGGTCCATCACGCGCAGGATCTGCAGGTTGATGCGGTTCGAGAACGCCTTGTGGTTCTCGACGTGCGGGCCGATCTGGCGGGCCCTTTCCTCGCTCACTTCTTCCATCGGGATCACGCAGTGCGGATTTCCGATGGACAGGCACGTCACTTTGTACGGGACGCCGTTGACGTCGAGCGTCTCATCGACGACCTCGCGCCGGTCGCCGGCCACGGGAATCTCACTGCTGACGAATGTGACTTTGCCCATGTTGATCCGGATCAAGTTGGCCGTGTCGTCCTTGACCTGCACGTCCACGATCCCGCCGAGTGTCTTGATCTTGAAGTTCTTCGAGGGGACGTATTTCTTCTCGAAGAGATACTTGGCGAAGATCCGCAGCCCGTTGCCGCTCTTCTCCGCTTCGCTGCCGTCGGGGTTCAGGATGCGCACGGACGGCAGGTCACCGCCGGGCAGAGGGCCGTACAGGATGCCGTCCGAGCCGACGCCGAAGTTCCGGTCGCAGATCAGACGGATGTTCGCCTCGGTCATGGCGACATCGCGCACGCTCGGATCGATCACGAGATAATCATTGCCCAGGCCGTGGTACTTCTTGAAGTCTACACTCATAGCTGCCTACCCGACTCCTGCTGAAGGTCCAGTTCCATGAAGACGACGCCTTGAATCGGCACATGCTGGTACGGCGGGATCTCGCGAAAGCCCAGCGAGCAGTACAGGCTCTTGGCGGGTTCGAGCACCGTGTCCAGCCGCATACGCTTATACCCGATTCGGCGGGCCTCTTCAACAATCGCCCCGGCCAGCGATCGGCCGATTCCCCTGCCGCGCAGGGCCGGACGCACGTAGAGCCGCTTCATCTCGCACACGCCCTCGCCGATCCGTCTTAACGCCACACAGCCTGCGAGTTGCTGGCCCCACGTCGCCAGCAACATGCATCCCGTAGGCCGCGCGTACCGTCCCGGAAGCTCCGTCAGCTCACGGTCGAAGCTCTGGAACGACAAATCGAACGGCAGGTCCTGTTCGTACTCCCTGAACAATTCGCGAATCCGCTCCAGGTCTTCGCCGCCGGTCACTTCGATGAGTTTCAGCTCTGTCATTGCCGCCGCCCCACCGTCAGATCGTTTCGACCAGAAAGACTCTCGCTGTGCCGGAAAGTACTCTGGCCTTGTGCCCGTGCTCGTCTCCCGGCGGTATGAACAGGCCGTCCCCCGCCCGAAACGTCACGACGCGGCCGTGGAAGTCCACCTCCATCTCGCCTTCAAGGACGTATCCAATATGTCCTTTCGTGCACCACTCGGGTTCGACGAAGTCCCCTGTGAACTCAGCCAGCCGCAGCCTCCAACCGTCCTGCTCACGGGCTTTGAACCTTGTGCCGGCCCTCGGCTGCTGCCACGGCATCGATCCGAAATCCACTTGGTAGTGTCCCATCGATGGCTCCTCAATGTCCTGGGCGTTGCTGCGCGTGTGATCTCTGCCATGTGTAATGCCGGCCGCGGTCATATCAGTTCCGCTCTGGCGACGGGGATGACCTTTCCCCCCACCTTCATGTCGATTCTCTCGCCGCTTCGCTGAGCCCGCAGGTAGATCAGCGAAGGCCGGCCGATCTCATAGCCCTGCTCGACCCGAACGTCGATCGGATCGGCGCCGAAGTAACGGTGCCTGACCAGCCAGGCGGCGAGGCAACTGTTGGCGCTGCCCGTGGCGGGATCCTCGGGAACGCCGTAGTAGTCTGCGAACGCGCGGGCGTGGACATGGTTGGCGGGGTCGATGGTCTCACGGCAGAAGACAAACACCATCTTCGCCGGACGGTCCTTCACCCAGTCGAGCCACTGGTCCTTGCTCGCCCGCGCCCTCTTGACAGCATCCAGGCTCCGCAATGGCGCGAGGATAAAGGGCAGGCCCGTTGAGACCGACTGGGCGGGGAAGTCCTCGTCGACATCGCTCTCACGCACCGCCAGCAGCGGAGCGATTTCCGAGGCAGCGAAGACTTCGCCGAAGGCCGCCTCTTTCGGGGTCATCCAGGCAATGTCTTCGCCTGCGGCCTGATCCTCGAATGCAACGGGGATCTGTCCCACCTGGAGATTGAGATTCACCTGTCCGACAGGCCTCTTGATGACCTCCTGCCGTATGACGTACGCCGTTCCGAGCGTCGGATGCCCGGCGAAGGGGACCTCGGCGGCGGGCGTGAAGATGCGCACGTCGTAACCGCCGGCATGCTCGGTCTCGGAGAGGACAAAAGTCGTCTCCGAAAAATGCATCTCCTTGGCAATCTTCTGCATCGTGTCACCGGACAATCCGGGCGCAGCGTGCACCACCGCAAGCTGATTGCCCGTATATTTCTCTTCCGCGAAGACATCGACGATATGGAATGGCATCGCCGTCATGGTAACCTCTTCTGCATCTTGAAGAAATCGAGCCGCTGACCGTTCGCCAGCGGCAGAAACGTCTTCTCCACAGTGACGTAGTTCAGCTTATCATAGAAGCCCTTCGAGGGCAGTGACGCGTCCAGCATCACTGTTGCCACCGCCGCTGCGGCAGCCTCTTCTTCCAGGCGGTGCATGATCAGTCGGCCGGCGTCTTGCCTGTGCAACCTTGGATCGAGAAAGACCCGTTTGATCTCATCGCCGACCAAGGTGCCTGTGCCGATGATCTGTCCGGCCTCGGTCAGGACGATTGTATGGCCCGCCCGTGCATCCTTCAGGATTGCCTGCTCGTCGTGGTAGTCCTTGAAGAACCGCACGGCCGCCGGGCAGTAGTGACCCGGATAGCAGGCGTCAACTGTCCTGTCGATCAGCGTTTTCAGAGCCGGCGCATCGGCGTCCCTGAAGGCCCTGATAGTCCTTCGCTCTTGTTTGGCCATAACTCACACTCCAATGGTCCAGGCCCGGAAAGGCTCCGCCGTCCGTGCCACGTGTTCAGGGTAGCCGTTGGGCGGCGGCGGTCAAGCTCCTGGCCGACGCCGGCTCGGACTTTCTCGTGCACACGTACGCCGCCAGAAAGTAATCCTTGTAGTCGGCCTCGTCGATCCGGAACCCGGCTCGTTCGAGCAGACCCTCCATGATCCAGCCGCAAGTGCTGTACTCTTCGCGGAGGTGCGTCTGTGCTTCGCTCTGACCGTCCGGACCCATGTGGGCGGTCATCGTCCGGATGAATCGCTTGGCGGCGGATTTGTACTCCGCGACATCGAACGAGAAGACCACGTCGAACAGGTAGAACCGGCCGCCCGGCTTCAGTATGGATGCGACGCGGTGCAAGCCCACGAGCTTCCAGAAATCGGGCAGATGATGCAACGCGGCCACGGAGACGATCGCGTCGACCGGCGGTCCTCTGTGCTCGTAGGTCAAGAAGCCGCCGTGATGGAATTCGAGGTTGTTCAGGCCGGCTTTTCTCGCTTTTCTGCGAGCCCGGCCGAGCATGGCCTTCGATACGTCGACGCCGTAGATCTTCCGATAGCATTTGGCTGCATGAAGGGCAAACGCACCGGTGCCACAACCCATGTCGATCAGCGTTGCGTTCGGTTTCAGTCCCAGCTTTTCGACAATCTGCACGGCCTCGCGCTTGTAGTCTCTGAACGACTGATGATTCGCGTCGTAGAGCCATGCGAGGATGAAGTTGTTGTAGTTGAAGCCGCATGGCTTCGCCTCGTTGTAACGCCACGGGGGGCCCACGGCGCTCGTGAGTGAGTTGAAGTGGTGGTGGTAGAATTCGATGTCCATCTCTCTAACCCTTGTCATTTGACAAACCTTCCACGTCCTCGCAAAGCCTATTGCTTTGCCGGTTTCCGGAAAACAAAAAAAGCCTTCCAGGGTCTTTTGCTCCCTGGAAGGCTTCTCGAATTCTTGAATGGGTTCTCAAGTCCTCTTAGGGAGCGGCCTCCTTTCTCCAGGCCACCAGCATGATGACAGAGCACGTCCTGGTCATACCGGCTGGGAGGCTCGGGCGCAGAAGCGTCGCCGTCACAGCGTGACGCGTTAGATGCTTCTGCTTATTGTCCCTAATCTGAATCATTAAAGAACTCCGCTTGTCTACTATTGACGCCTTATAGTAAGCCTTCCAACGGCGACTGTCAAGTCCCAATATCGACAAACTCGCCATGAATACAAAAAAACACTTGCGGGCGTCTTCCGCGGTGGCTCACGCGGTATTGTTGTCGCGTCAGGTCAGAAACCTGCGGATGGCCCTCGTGAAGAAGTCCGCGCCGTTCTTCAGATCGGCGATGTCGATGTACTCATCGACCTGGTGGCACATCTTCGGTTTGCCGGGCCCATAGATGACGATGGGGGCCCCGAGCGGCACGAGATGTGGGGCGTCGGTGGTGTACCCGACGACGTTCGTGAGGTCCACACCGACGGCCGAGCAAAAGGCCTTGACGAACGTGCACGCCGGGTCGGTTTCCATCGCCTGGGCGGAACGTTCGACGGCAAGCTGGGCGTCGAACGGAGGGGCCGCAGTCCTGAGCTTGGCGAGGATGCGCTCGATGTCGGTGCGGATGGCGTCGTGATCCTGCCCGGGCAGGGTGCGAATATCCACGCCGAGGGTGCACCGGTCGGGGACCACATTCATTGCCGTTCCGCCTTGGATGGTGTTCACGCTTATGGAGCACTTGCCCAGTCGCGGATGCGGCTCGTAAGGAATCCGGTACCGATCGAGCTCGTCGAGCACGTGCTTCATCGAGCTGATGGCGTTGACGCCACGCTCGGGCATGGAACTGTGGACCGCCTTGCCCCGCGTCGTGATCTTCAGCCAGAACAGGCCGCGATGGGCCGTGACGACGGCAAGATCGGTCGGCTCCGGTACGACCACGCCTGCCAGTGGCGGCAGCCAGGCCCGGTCCTGCATGAAGCGCTCGACGCCGGCGCTGTCGGTTTCCTCGCCGGCGGTGGCGGCGAAGATGATATCGCCCTGGAGCGCCACGGCGGAATCCACCACTTCGCAGATTGCCGTTACGACGGAGGCGATGCCGCCCTTCATATCCGCGGCGCCACGGCCGTATATCCTGCCGTCTTGCTCGACGGCCGAAAACGGCGAGTGCTCCCAGGCTTCCTCGCCGGGGCCGACGACATCGAGATGGCAGACGAACAGCAAGGCGGGCTTCTTGCCGGCCGATTTGACGTGGGCCGTGACGTTCGCCCGATTGCCGTCCCAGCGATCCACGGCACATACGATGCCGTGTTGCTGGAACTGGATCGCGATGACCTCAGCCGCGGCTGATTCGCCGTGGGCCGGCGTGGAATCGGCCTGGATCAGTTGTCTCAACAGGTCGTTCATAACGCGGTGCCTCTACTGAAAATGGATCGTGCAGACTCTGCTACTTCTCAAACGCAGACTCCAGTTCACTGGCCCAATGCTCGGCCGAGTCGGGATGGAACGCCTGGCTGTTCGGCTTGGAGACCCCGCGGTCTTTGGCCAGTTCCAGGATCGGGCCTCCGGAATTGTGGTTGACGCAGAAGGAGAGCTTCACCGTCCGGCCTGCAGCCATGCGGCCCTTGACGTGTGGAATCTCCGACCGGGGCAGGGCCGCCTCGGCGATGCGCGTATTGCCCTCGTGCGCGATGGCAAGTTGGCCGGCCTTGACCGGGCCTTCCTTGCGGTGCGGCGGCTGGCGTGAGGCGGCACGCATGAAATCCTCCTTTCGTTGGTGGGCTTGTTGCGAAGCCGATTGTTCCGTTGCTGTGTAAGGAGCCGTGCCCTTGTAACAAATTTGTGGATCGCTGTCCACGTTCGAGCCGGCCTGATTGCCCCGGAGATCACCGGCGTTGGGCCCCGCGGCTGAAAAATATCTGGACGGCAGGCGCAATTTTCATTGCGGATGGCCCGAAAGACGTAGATAATAAAGGATTAAAAAAGTTGGGTGCCGGCCACGAGGAGAATACATGGGACCTATATTGGATGGGCTGATCAAACTTCAAAGCGTTGAGAATCTTCTGCGGGCCGCCAAGGCGAAGCTGGCACGCAGTCGCAGAAGCGTCATCATACAGGAGAACCAGGTGCGCAGCCTCCAGAGCGCCCTGGAAACGAAAAAAGAGGAGTTGCAGCTTACGAAGGTGCAGTCCAACCGCCTGGAGGTGGAGCTGAAGAGCCGGGATGAGGAGGTCAACAAGCTCCGCGCCGCACTGAACACCGCCAAGACGAACAAGGAATACGCCGCCATCCTGACGCAACTCAATACGACGCGAGCGGACAACACCAAGATCGAGAATCAAATCCTCGACCTGATGAAGGCCATGGAAACGGACGAGGCGGAATGCGGGAATATTCGTGGGCAGATTGAGGAGCAGAAACAGCAGCTCGAACAGACGCGCAAGACCGCCGAGGCCTCTGCGGCCGAGCACGAGGTGGAAATCGCCAAGATCCAGGAGGAGTGGGACGCGGTGGCCAAGACGATCCCATCCGAGCCGTTGAAGATCTTCAATCGCGTCGCGGAGACGTATGACGGCGAGGCCGTGGTCCAAGTCGAGGGCCAGGAGGACCGACACGAGGCCTACAGTTGCGGCGGTTGCTTCATGGGCATCACGGCCGAGAGCGTTAACCTGCTGATGACGCGGGATGAAATCATCCGTTGTCCGAACTGCACGAGAATTCTGGTGCTCAGCGGCTCTCAACTGCAATTATGAAGGTGATCATTCATACGGATGGCGGCAGCCGGGGCAATCCCGGACCGGCCGCGGCCGGCTTTGTCTTGGACGATGCGACCGGCAGCCGACTTCAGGCCAAGGCGTTCTTTCTGGGCGAGACCACGAACAACGTCGCCGAATACACGGCCTTGGTCAAAGCGTTGGAGGCCGCCAGGGAGCTTGGCGCCGATCGGGTCGCCGTCTGCAGCGACAGCGAGCTTCTGGTCAGACAGCTCAACGGACAGTACAAGGTCAAGAGTGACCTGATCCGGCCCCTCTTCGAGCAGGCGAATGCGCTGCGGACTCAGTTCAGAGGTTTTGAGATCCGCCATGTCAGGCGGGATAAGAACAAGCGGGCCGACCAGCTCGTCAATCAGGCCCTGGATGCGGGCCGGGACATCGAGGAAAAGCCCAAAGGCGGGCCTCGTGAAGCGGACCTGACGAGGGCCGATTCCGATCCTCAGAACACGCGCAGTTCACGTCAAAGGCCAATCCGCCTCGGGATCCTCATCAGCGGCGGCGGCCGGACGATGCTCAACATCCTCGATTCCATCAAGCGCGGCCGGCTCAACGCCGAGATCGCGGTTGTCATCAGCTCGCTCTCAACGGTCGCCGGCGTCGGACGCGCACGCAACGCCAGCCTTCCCTTGACGGTTATCCGAAAGAAGGACTATTCGGACATCGATGCATTCAGCCTACGCCTCGAAGAGGAGCTTGTCGCAGCCAAGGTGGATCTGGTCGTGCAGGGGGGCTGGCTCTGTCTCTGGAAGATTCCATCGCAATATGAGAACCGCGTGATGAACATCCATCCCGCGCTGCTGCCGAGCTTCGGCGGCAAGGGCATGTGGGGCCATCACGTGCATGAGGCGGTGCTGGCCGCCGGCTGCAAGGTCAGCGGTTGCACGGTGCATTTTTGCACGAACGAATACGACAAGGGGCCGATCATCGTGCAGCGGACCTGCCCGGTCGAGGATGACGACACGCCGAATGCCTTGGCGGACAGGGTTTTTGAGCAGGAGTGCATCGCCTATCCCGAGGCGATCCGCCTGTTCGCCGAAGGCCGGCTCCGGGTCGAGGGCAACAGGGTAAAGATTGGGCGATAGGGCGGGCAATGGCCGTCGGCGCCTTTGGTTGCCGACAGGTCATAGTTGCGGTCCTCCCTGCATGATGTCTCGCGTCCCACCTTCGTGGGTCTTGCCGTGAACAAACGCCAGAGAGCATTGCTGACCGAATCGATTCTCGTGCTGGCGGCCACGACGGCGGCCGTCATCGGCATGATCCATCTCAAGGACTACGTCAACCGCTCCGAGGCCATGCGCGCCATGGGTCAGCTCGGCGAGCGCGTCCTCGAATACCGCAAGCAGTACGGCTCGCTGCCGCCCGAATCCTTCGTGACCAGCATCAAGGGCAACTTGGAGGGCTCCGTCCGCATGGGCAACGTCAAGTACCGCGCCCTCTACATCGGCCTGGACGCCTCGGCCGACACGATCCTCGCCTACTCCCACAAGGGGTACACTTCCTCTTTTCTCAAGGACGGCTACGTCGTCCTCCGCCTCGACGGCGCCGTCGAATGGATGTCACCAGCCCAATTCGCCGCCCTCTTCGCCACCCAGCGAGCCCCGGGCGAGTCGGAGCTTCCCGCAGAGTAGGGCCCACCGCCAGCCATTGTCGCCCACGGATGCATTCGCTCGACATGCGAGAATCGCCTGGTTCGCTGTCTTGAGCCTCCAGCATGACTCGAGCGAGCTGGTGAGAGCTTGGAAATGGCACGTTCTCTACCGCCCCGTGTCCACGTGTTGGGCAGAACGCAGTACACGGTGTAGCCGCTGTGAGTTATCGCATTGTGACTTGCCTGTTCTTTGCCGGAAGCGATGGATGTCTGCAAAGGTCGAGACAGCAGGACAATAGGCCGTGCGTCGGTGGTTTGACGGCACAGCCTATTGGTTTTCTCTGCAAGAATGTGGTCTGCTACTTGGACTCGACGACTTCCTTCTTGGGTTTTTCGGGCTCCTTGATCTCTTCGCCCTCGAATTTGAGGTGCTCCTCGTCCTGGACGTCGATCTTGATGAGGTTCTTGCCCTTGAACTTGCCGACCAGGACCGCCTCGGAGAGCGGGTCCTCGATGTAGTGCTCAATGGCCCGGCGGAGCGGTCGCGCCCCGAACTCCGGATTGTAGCCCTTGTCGATCAGGAACTCCTTGGCCTGCGGCGTGAGCTCCAGCTTCAATCCGTGCTCCGTAAGGCGCTTGAACACCTTGGCCAACTCGTAGTCGACGATGGTCTGGAGGTCGTCTCGCGTGAGCGGTTTGAACACAATCGTGTCATCGACGCGGTTGAGGAACTCCGGCCGGAAGTGTCGCTCCACTTCCTTCGACAGGATGTCCTTCATCTTCTCGTAGCTGTGCTCCGGCGACTTCTTGCCGAACCCGAAACCGTCCTGGTTCTTGATCAACTCGGCGCCGATGTTGCTCGTCATGATCAGGATCACGTTCTTGAAATCGATGCTGCGTCCGAAGCTGTCGGTGAGCCGGCCCTCGTCCATGATCTGCAACAGCATGTTGTAAACGTCCGGGTGGGCCTTCTCGATCTCGTCGAGCAGCAGGACCGCGTAGGGGCGACGCCGGATCCGCTCGGTCAACTGCCCGCCTTCTTCGTAGCCGACGTAGCCCGGAGGGGCGCCGACGAGCCGGCTGACGTTGTGTTTCTCCATGAACTCGCTCATGTCCAGACGAATCAGGGCGTTGCGATCGTTGAACATGAAATCTGCGAGCGCCTGGGCCAGCAGTGTCTTGCCGACCCCGCTGGGGCCGAGGAAGATGAAGCAGCCCATCGGCCGGTTCGGGTCCTTCATGCCGCTTCGGCTGCGCCGCACGGCCTTGGCCACCGTCGTGAGTGCATCATCCTGCGAGACCACGATCTTGTGCAACTCGTTCTCGAGCTCCAGCAGTCGCTGGGTCTCCTTCTTCTCCAACTTCGTGAGCGGCACGCCCGTCATGTTGCTGACGACCTCGGCGATGATCTCGGCATCGACCACACCGGTGGTTTCCTTGTTCTGCTCGTACCATTTCTTATGGAGTTGGGTTTTCTCTTCGAGGAGCTGCTGTGCCTCATCTCGCAACGACGCCGCACGCTCGTAATCGGCGCCGCGGACGGCCTCGTCCTTCTCGCGCTGTAACTGCTCGATTCTGGATTCGATCTTGGTCAGGTCCGGCGGCGGCGTCATGTTCTTCAGTCTGACACGTGCCCCGGACTCATCCACCACGTCGATTGCTTTGTCCGGCAGGCAGCGGCCTGTGATATAACGTGTGGATAGCTCCACCGCCTGAAAGAGGGCCTCATTCGTGAACCGCACCCTGTGGTGCGCCTCGTAGCGGTCCTGCAAGCCGCGCAGGATCTCGAAAGTCTCGTCCTTGGACGGCGGTTCGACGATGATCGTCTGGAAGCGTCGCTCCAGCGCGCCGTCTTTCTCGATATACTTGCGGTACTCGTCCAGCGTGGTCGCGCCGATGCACTGCACCTCACCTCGCGCCAGGGCCGGCTTCAGTACGTTCGACGCGTCGATCGCGCCTTCGGCGCCGCCGGCGCCGACCAGCGTGTGCAACTCATCGATGAACAGGATGACGTTGCTGGCCCGCCGAACCTCGTTGATCACCGCCTTGATGCGCTCTTCGAACTGCCCGCGGTACTTGGTGCCCGCGACCATCATCGCCAGGTCCAGCACGACGATGCGCTTGTCCTTCAGGATCTCCGGCACTTGCTTGTGCACAATCTGCTGGCTGAGGCCCTCGACGATGGCCGTTTTGCCCACACCGGCCTCGCCCAGCAGCACGGGGTTGTTCTTCGTGCGCCGGCAGAGAATCTGGATCAGCCGTTCGATCTCCCGCTTGCGGCCGATGACCGGGTCGAGCTCGCCGTTGATCGCCAATTGTGTGAGGTCTCGGCCGAAGCTGTCCAGGGCGGGGGTCTTGCTCTTGGTCTTGCGGCCAACCGCCGGGCCCATCTTCATGCCCAGATCGCTCGGCGAGTCCTCCACGCCGGCGCCGAGCAGATTCAGAACCTCCTGCCGGACGTCTTCCAGCTTCAGACCCAGGTTCATCAGCACCTGGGCGGCGATTCCCTCGCTCTCCCGAAGCAGGCCCAGGAGGATGTGCTCCGTGCCGACGTAGTTGTGATTGAGGGCTCGAGCTTCCTCGATGGCGTATTCGATAACTTTCTTGGCTCGTGGCGTCTGGGGGAGCTTGCCCATCGTGACCATGTCCGGGCCGCTCTTGACCAGCTTCTCAACCTCGAGGCGCAGCTTCTTGATGTCCACGTCCAGATTTTTCAGGACTGTGGCGCCAACACCGCTGCCTTCCTTCACCAGGCCCAGCAGGATGTGCTCGGTCCCGATGTACTCGTGATTGAAACGCTGCGCCTCCTGGTTGGCCAGCGCCATGACCTTTCTCGCTCGGTCTGTGAATCGTTCAAACATGCTCTTATAACCTACTCCAATAGGATTTCGGTGTTCTCTCCTTGCTACGGCCCAACGTCAGTCAAGGTTTTCCGTATTGTTCCCCTTATCCCATAGTTTTGTGATCCTGTCAACCCGGTCCAATATGGGCCGGACGGTGCTCCAAGGCATACAGGGCGGGGGTGCTTGCATCGCTGAACAACGTATTATATGACGCAAGCGACCTCCGTGTTCATGACCGAAACGGGGATTTTCCCCGAATACTCCCCGTATCGGCAAAATCCGTGCAAAACTTTCCCCCGCGATTCGGCAAAAGCATTACCCCCGACATCTGTCGCACGGTCGCACCCGCCGGACGGCGTGAAACATACCGCTTTGCGCAGGCGGTCTTTCTTCCTCCTTGACTCTGTAAAGCCCCTGATGATCCCGCCGTGAAGCTATCCGCCTCTGGTGCCCCCGGTCGGCAAGTCCTCGGGGGATTTCCCAGCCTTTGTCAGACCCAAGTTTTGGGCCGCGGGCCCACTGCAGGCGCCCGCCTACCGGCCCTCGCGTTCCTGGTCGTGATTGTTCTCCTCCAGCAACTTTCTGAGATAACGATTCTCCCGACGCGTTGCCTCCAGGTCGAACGCCTGGTATTTGATGCAAACCCGGAGGTAGTCGACCAGTTCCTGCAGAGTGCTGATGCTCTTCTGGAGTTGCTTGCGACCGGCCCCAGCCTGCCGAGCCGGATTGGACGGCTTTGCCTGCTTGAGGTTGGCAGTGTCTCCGAACTGCCGGACTAATTCGTTCAGTGCGCCTTCGAGGCTGGCTTCGTCCATCGCATCCTCCTCCGAAATACTCCACATGGGAACGTTGGCTTCGAAACCATATGCTGTATTATAGCATTTGAACGCGCATAAATAAACCCCTCGCCGTTGATTTTGACCATTTTCGCGCTATTTCTCAGCGATATGGCATTCCTCGACATCACTTTGGCGCGATTGGAATGGCAAACGAAAGATACTTCCTTGTCGGTGCATCGCATACATAGGACCTATAACGGCGCAGCGGGGGTCTGTGCGGCAGGCTTTCGCAAGGATCTCACGCATGTGGCGATGGCCACGGCGTATCCAACCGCGAAAAGGGGCCAGGGGAAGTGCTCTGCGTAGTCCGGCTCCGTGACGTGGATCCCGCCCAGGCAGAAGGCCACGACGATGATGATCGTGGACGCCAGCCAGCCGAGCCAGTCCGTGTACCGGATCGCCAGGGGAGAGCCTTGCGCGCTGCGATACAGGATCGCAACGGCAAACGCGAACATCGCTGCCGACGCCAGGACCGGGTAGAGAACGGGCGACGCCCAGATTGCCGGGATCAGAAAGAGAATATCCCAATCCATGATCAATGCAGGCCAGTCCAGGAGGACCTTGAGCCAGACGTAGTAGAACACGTCCCAGACCGCGAAGATGACCAGAGACCAGGCTGCTCGTTCCTGACCGGTGCGACCGAAAAACCACGCCGCTGTCACAATGAGCACGAGCGTGGCCGCCTCCCGTCCGATCTCCGTGAGCAGCAGCCGTCTTCCCAGCGGGGTTATGTCGAACGCCTGCAAGGGGAAGGTGAATCCGTCGGGGTGAAAGATGACTCGCAGGTAAACGACGACGGCTGATTCGATGTAGGCGAAGGCCACGCCGAAGACAATGGCGATCGCCAGCCTCCTCAGCATCTGTCTTGTTTCAACCGTCATGTGCCCTCAGACCAGTGTCTCCAATGCCTCCAGCAGTCTCGGGACGATCTCCGCCTCAGGCACGACCGCCGTTCGCTGTCCGTTGCGATAGAAGTAGGCCTTGTTCCTGGCGGCACAGATGGCGAAATCAGCATCCGCCGCCTCTCCCGGACCGTTGACGACGCAGCCCATCACAGCGATTCGGCACGGCTTGTCGATCCCGCGCAGGGCCGATTCCACCCGGCGGGCCAGCTTGACCACGTCGATCTCCATCCGCCCGCACGTGGGGCAGACAATCAGCTCCGGCGTGCGGCGCTCGCGCAATCCAAGCGACATCAGGATCCCGCGCGCTATCTCGGTCTCGACGACCGGGTCCCCGGCGGCGCTGACCCGGATCGTATCGCCGATCCCTTCCGCCAGCAGTGTGCCGAGAGCGACGGCTGACGGGATCCTCGCATGTTCCGGCAAGCCGGCGTGCGTCAGGCCGAGGTGGATCGGATACGTGAAGGTCTCGGCCATCCGCCGATTGACTTCGATCGTTCGCACTGTATCGCTGGTCTTGGCGCTGAGAACCAACTGGTCGAATTGCCGCTCCTCGAAGAGACGCACGTACTGCGTCATCTCGCCGAGCATCAATTCGACTCTTTCTTCCGGCGGGACCGGCTCGCCCTTGAGGTCCCGGATGCTGGCCTCATTGACGCCGACGCGGATCGCCACCTTGTGCGATTTGGCGGCGTCGATGATTTGATGAATATCCTCGCGGCTCTTGATGTTCCCCGGATTCAGGCGGATCTTCGCCGCCCCGCCCTCGATGGCCTCGATGGCGCGTGCCGGGCTGAAGTGGATATCCGCGATCAGCGGCACGCGGACCTTCCCGACGATGCGGGCAAACGCCGCCGTATCGGCGCGCCGGGGCACCGCCACTCGAACGAGCTCACATCCCGCCCGCACGAGCTGTTCGACCTGTTCGACGCAGCGATCGACGTCCGTCGTGGGAACCTTTGTCATCGACTGAATGACGACGGGCCCGCAGGACCCAAGCCGGACCGGGCCAACATGTACGGTTGTCGTTGTTCTTCTCTGAATCACGCGCGAATTGTAGCTTGTCGCATGAAGACGGGCAAATTAAAATACGAGGCTTGCGAGTTCGCCTGCAATCATCGCAAGTGATCGCGATCCCTGCTGTCATGGAGAAGACTTATGACGAGCATGAATTCCGCGGCCCTCTCTCTGCTGTTCTGTATCCTTGGACTCCGCCCGGCCGTCCTTGACGCCCAGCCCACGACGTATCGTCTGTGGCAGAAGGTCGAGATCAAACTCCAGGCCCGGAACACGTATGCAAATCCCTACAGGGAAGTCTCGGTTTGGGTGGATCTGACAGGCCCCGGCTTCGAGAAACGCTGCTATGGATTCTGGTACGGCGGGAGTACATACCGTGTGCGGGTCCTGGCGACGAAGCCGGGCGAGTGGACTTGGGTCAGCGGCTCGAACCAGACGGATGCCGGGCTGAACGGCAAGCGGGGCGAGTTCAAAGCCGTGGTCTGGTCGAAGGCTGAGTTGGCAGACAATCCGTGCCGGCGCGGGATGGTTCGGGCGACGGCAAACGGACACGCCTTCAAATATGCCGACGGGACGTCGTTCTTTCTCGTGGGCGATACGTGGTGGTCGGTCGGGACGTTTCGCTACCCGTGGCGAGACGGCAATGAGCGCCGGCCGCTCGGACCGAAGGCCGGCTTCAAGGACTATGTCCGCTTTCGCAGAGAGCAGGGGTACAATTGCATCGCGATGATCGCTGCCTTTCCCAACTGGGCCAACGATGAAAAGCCCGCCAATCTGCGGACCGATGACGGCACAGTGCTGCGCGCAGCCTGGCGCCAGGCGGGTACCGACAGCGCCAAGGACATGCACGATGAGGACGGCAACAGGTCTTTTCTCTTTCCAGGCAAAGTACCCCGCTATGAGGAGATCTTCCCCGACCTGGACCGCATCCATCCAGCGTACTTTCGCAACCTCGACCGCAAGATCGATTACCTCAACGGTTGCGGCATCATCCCGTTCATCGAGGTCGCCCGGCGGGACATCGGGCAGGCGTGGAAGAAGTACCATGACTGGCCCGAATCGTACACGCGGTACATCCAGTATATCTGGAGTCGGTATCAGGCAAATATCTGCTTCTTCAGTCCGATCCACTTCGATTCGCCCGGCGCCACGATCCCGGCCGACGACTGGAACGCGGCGGCCAACGCGGTCATCGAGAGGTATGGCCCGCCGCCCTTCGGAACGCTCGTGAGCTGCAATTCGAATCCCTCCTCGCTGCGGGATTTCGGCCACACCGACAAGGCTAAATGGCTCACCTTCCACCAGATCGGAAACGGCCAGCGCACGCACAACAGCTACGAGCTGCTCACGGAGATCTTCAACGCGGAGCCGCCTCTGCCCGGGATCAACGGCGAGCCGTACTACGCCGGCATGGAGCGGCCCGGCTGGGAGAAGGACATGGACTCCGTCGGCCAGCAGGGCGCCCACGGCGGCAGTCTGCTCTCGGCTTTGTACTGCCGCTCCACGATGTACGGCAGCGTCCTTTCCGGCGGGCTCGGCGGACACATCTACGGCGCCGGCGGCTGGGACGGTGGCCTCTGGGGCGGCAACGTCGAGCCCGAGGCCAAGACCCACCTCTGGGACGTCATCCAATGGCAATCCGGCGCCCAAATGCAGCACCTGGCCAAGTTCATCCTATCCGAAGGCCGCAAGTACCAGGACCTCGCCCCTCGTCCTGAGTTGGTTCAGCCGCATCGTTCCGGCCCGGAGAACGACTTCGTCGGGTGGGCCTACTGCGCCCGCACCGACGACAAGCAGTTCTTCCTCCTCTACTTCGAGAAGGACTGCCCCCAGGCGATTGTCTCCGGCGCAGCCGCCGGCCGTCAATACGAGGCGACCTGGTTCGATCCGCGAACGGGCGAGTGGACCAAGGCCGGCGCATGGGAAGCGGCCGACAACGGAACGATTCATCTGTTGGCCTTCCCGGATGGAGCGCCGAAGTCCAAGGTCGATTGGGCCTTGAAGCTGACCTCGGGCAGAGAAGGATAGGGTCTGCCGAGCGTGTCGATTCTCCGGACGGCGCGGAGTGGCAATACGAGCTCGGAAATGAAAAAGGGCCGCGATCGGTATCGCAGCCCTTATCTGATGTCGGTATCCTTCAGTACTGAACCCGAACACTCCTTTCCGTTGGTCAAGGCTTCGTCAGCCAGATGTCATCGACGTAGACGGTGCCGGTTTGGCCGCCTTCGACGCCGATGGTTAACGTCGTGACCCTCGTCAGGTTCACGCCGACGGAGGCAAGGTCGATATCCCAGGCAATCCACTGGCTGCTCGCGATGTCGGCCGGGTCGCCGTCGTAGGGCACCTTGGTCCCGTTGATCTTCACGTACAACTGCCCTGCATTGTCGGGCGCGCCGCGGAAGTGCACGACCAGCATTGTGACGCCTTCGACTGTCCAATCCTGGGCCGGCGAGAACGCGAAGTCGGCCTCAGAGTATCCGGGGCCGGTGGTGTTGTCGTATTGCAGCGGCATAGACTGGCTTCCGCCGAGCACGAT
>Ga0207752_1000148_pt1 | contig 32519 bp, 25 predicted proteins | sample Pon2CUnioCityCA_6_FD_187272 | JGI IMG/M metagenome (GOLD analysis project Ga0207752, IMG submission 187272) | Marine sediment microbial community from Union City, CA, USA - Pond 2C Sediment 2 (SPAdes) | ecosystem: Environmental > Aquatic > Marine > Intertidal zone > Salt pond sediment ... | reverse complement strand
GAGATCGCCATCTCCGGCGGCACCGGCGACGCCGATCTCTACGTCAAGCTCGGGGCCCTGCCCACGTCGACGGATTACGACTACCGTCCCTTCCTGTTCGGCAACAACGAGACGGTGACAATCAACAATCCGGCGGCGGGGACCTGGTACATCATGATCCGGGCCTACAACGCCTACACGGGCCTGACCCTGCTGGCCAGCTACGGCGGCGGAGTCGGCACCGTGCTCCAAAATGGGGTGCCCGTACTCAATCTCTCGGGCTCGATAGGCGGCGAGAAGATCTACCGCATCGACGTGCCGGCCGGCCAGACCAACCTCGAAATCAAGATGTCCGGGGGCACGGGCGACGCCGACCTCTACGTCAAGTTCGGCTCGCGTCCGACGGTCTCCGACTACGACTACCGCCCGTTCCTGGCCGGCAACGACGAGACGGTCACCGTGAACGCTCCGACCGGTGGGACCTGGTACATCATGGTCCGGGGCTACAGCGCCTACGCCGGCGTGACGCTCGTGGCCAGCTACGGAGACGTCTTCACGCTCCAGGACGGGGTGCCGATCCCCAACCTCTCCGGGGGTCTGAACAGTGAGAAGTTCTACAAGCTCGAGGTCCCCAGTGGCCAGAGCAATCTGCTGTTCCGCACCAGCGGGGGCACGGGCAACGTGGACGTGTACATTCGCCGGGGCGCCAAGCCGACGACCTCCACGTGGGACCATCGGCTGATGCTGCCGGGCAATATGGAAAGCGTCAACATCGGCAATCCGCAGGCCGGGACCTGGTACATCATGCTCAAGGGCACCCAGGCGTACAGCGGCGTGACCCTCGAAGGGGATTACTCCTTCGGCGGAACAGTCATTCTGCTGTCGAACAACGTTCCGGTTACGAACATCGCGGGTCCGGCCAGCAGCGAGCAATTCTACAAGATTGAAGTGCCGGGCGGGCAGTCCAAGCTCGAGATCAAGATGTCCGGCGGCACGGGCGATGCCGACCTGTACGTCAAGCTCGGCGCGCTGCCGACGACCTCGAACTACGACTATCGGCCGTACCTCATCGGCAACGATGAAACCGTCACGGTCAACAATCCGACCGGCGGCACCTGGTTCATCATGATCCGGGGCTACCAGGCCTTCACCGGCGTGACCCTCGTGGCCACCTATGGCGGCGGCGCCCCGCCGGAAGAGGTCATCCTGCTGTCCAACGGCGTGCCGGTCCCGGGGATCGCCGGGGCGGCCGGCAGTGAGAAGCATTACAAGATCGTCGTGCCGGCCGGACAGGCCAGTCTCGAGATCATGACCTCGGGTGGCACCGGCGACGTCGATCTGTACGTCCGCAAGGATGTCAAGGCCACCTCGACCGAGTGGGATTATCGTCCGTACCTGATCGGCAACAACGAAACGGTGACGATCGGCACCCCGGCGACCGGGACGTACTACATCATGCTTCGAGGCTACACGGCCTACGACGGTGTGACCCTCAAGGCGACGTACGTCGCCGCGCCGGACCCGGTGATCGTGCTGGAGAACGGCGTGCCGAAGACGGGCCTGTCGGGAGCGGCCGGCAGCGAGAAGCACTACAAGATCGACGTGCCGGCCAGCCAGGCCATCCTGACGTTCGAGATGTCTGGTGGCACCGGCGACGCCGACCTGTACATTCGCAAGGGCTCGAAGGCGACCACGTCGAGCTGGGACTATCGTCCGTACCTGCTCGGCAACGACGAGACCGTGGAGATCACCAACCCCGCCGCCGCGACATGGTATGTCATGATACGGGGATATCAGGCCTATTCCGGCGTGACGCTCGTGGCCACCTTCGGCGGCCAGGGTAATAACTTCAGTTCCGATCTGAACGCGGTCGCCCTGTGGCGGTTCGAAGCGGGCCAGTTGACCGTCGACAGCCTCAGCACGAACACGCTGAGCAACAAGGGTGTCACGGCCGACACGACTGACTACGAGGAAGGCCAAGCCTCCGCCGATTTCGAAGTCGATGAAGACGACTACATGCAGATCGTCGACCCGAACCTGAACGCGAAGTTCCCGTTCAAGAACGGCACGAGCAATAAGAAGATCTCCGTCTGCTTCTGGACCAAGTTCGAATCGATACCGAAGGCCAATGAAAGCCAGTTCCTGTTCACGAAGGAAGCACCGGGCAAGAACTCGCTGATTATCAAGACCTACAACAGTCTCGGCGTGATGCGGCTCCAGTTCGGCATCGGCTACAATGGCGGGCTGCAGTACCAGATTGCATCGCACAACAGCCCGTTAACGACCGGCGTCTGGTATCACATCAGCGTAACGCTCGATGACGCGACGAGGCGCTACTACCTGCGTATCTGGGATGAGTCGGCCAAAGTCGTTTTAGGCGCCGATAAGTCGGGTACGTTCAGCTATAACGCGTCGGTTACCGATGCTCCGGTCACCATCGGCAACTTGGGCGACGGTCTCATCGATGAGATGGTCGTGTTCAAGGATATTCTGACCGTCCCTGAAATGGATGCGATCCGAGAAGGAACGTATGGCAAGACGCCGTAGGTGGAGCCAGTCGGCATTCGGCTCCGTGACGATGGTGCGCCGGCGGCTTGGTGACCGAAGTGCGGTCTTCCAAAAGCCGAGGCGAGAGCCATCGGGAAGTTGAATCGTAACCCTCCGGTTGGCCCGGTCTGAGCCGGGCCAACCGCCTTGAGGTTTCAGAGGAACAGATGAAAGGCAACCATACGAACAAGAGCAGGATGTCGCCGAAGGCGGCGCCCTCCGGCAAACAAGGGAATGGTCAAAGATTCGAGTGGCCTTTCCTGATCTATCCAGTCTTGTTCGCGATCACACTCGTGGTCCTGTACGTTGTGAACCTGTCGATCCAGAAGGATCTGCCCACGTTCCCCGTCCAAAGCCGTGTCGCACAGGAGCGGACAACCGAGACAGGACATCCTCAGACACCTGGCCCAGCAACGTCAGTACAGATCGACGACACGCAGGCAAACGCGCGGTCGTCCACGACTGCCGAGCAGCGACGGGAAGCGCCGCGCGCGACGGGATACGGGCCCTCGACGCAGAACAACAAGCCAGCCGATGACACCGGCAGGCCGCCCCTTGCCGCGGGCAATGTCGGGCGGACCTCCGGCATCGAACACTTGCAGGGGGTCGACAGAATCGTGGCGGTTCTCCGCATGGCCGTGAGCGAGAACGATCACGCCAGAATGAAAGAGTGCCTGGACGAGCTCGTCGCGCTTGGTGACGCGGCCGTCGACCCGCTCAACGATCTTGTACGAGCTGAAGACGTGGCCAGTCTCTGGGCTGCGGAGGCATTGGCCAGAATCGGCACGCCGATGGCGACCACGGCCCTGCTCGATACGCTCTCCCAAACGAAGGAAGGGCTGTACAAGGAAGAACTCGGCAAGCGGGTGGCCAGCATCAGCAATCACGACAGTTGGCCCATCCTTCTCGACAACGCACTACAAACCGGCGACGCCACGGTTCTGCGGGCCGCCGGCGCTTCACTGTCCAGGATGGCGGATACGCCCGTGGTGGATGGCATTGTCGACCGCTACGGGACCGTGACCACCGAGGCGGAGATGGAACGGCTGGCCCAGTTGCTGAGCAACATTGAGTCGCCGAGTGCCACCGAAGCCCTGCTGTCATTAGCCGGCCCCGTCTCGTCCGCACCGCAGGACAGCCTGCAACAGGCCGCCATTGAAGCCCTTGCAAAGGTCGGCGATCCGCAAGCCGTCAGCCACCTGCTGCAAAGGCTCGAAGCGACGACGCCGGGCGAGGGTACAGAGGTCTTCAACGCCATCACACGAATCAGCCACCCGGATGCCCAGACGTCGCTGCTCTATGCGGCCGCGGGCAACAAGGAGGTCTCCGCCGGGTACGGCAGGACCGCCGCCATCTACGCGCTGAAGAACTTCCCGGACACGAAGACCTGCGCGCTTCTGGAGCAGATCATTGCGACGACGGATAACGAACAGGTGCTGGCGGCGGCCACGAGAACGCTCGACGATATCCGGCTGGCCCCGCACGCCGTGACCGCCAAGGCCGACTCCACGGCAAAAGAGGAACACATCCTCCCCGCGCCCCCGGCGAAAAAGTAGTTCTTGATTCGGCCTTCATCGCCGGATCCATGGCACCGATATCCACCATCTCGAGGAAATGATCGCTGTTTGCCCCGTCCTCGGCCGCGATTTTCTGCTTGATGCCAAGGCATGCGTGTGTTCTAATGGCGGAGGATTGAAGCAAGGGAAACCTTTGCTGCTCGCGGAAAAGACCTCTGTATGAGAGTGAATCAGGAGGTGAAAGATGAGCGAGAGAACTTCGTCCGCCGCGATGAGGAACGTGCAAGTCGTGCTGCTCGTGGCAATCCTTCTGCCCGCCCTGGCTTTTGCCGGGCGTCCGAACGCCCCATTGGATCCCAAGGCTCCCTCCACGAGGCCAGTGGTACAACGCGCGCCGAGGCCGACATTGAATAATCTCAGGCGGCCGGCCCCGCGCAGTCCAGCCTCGTTCACACCCGAGATGCCTTTCGGAGAAGCGATCGATATTCTGCGGAACTGCACCACCCCGCCGCTGAACATCGTCGTGCTATGGAGGGAAATTGGTGAGAATGCGGGTGTCTACAGAGATACTCCGATCGGGCTCGACGGACTTCCCGGACTCCGCGTCGGACAGTATCTGGACAGCCTTCTGCTGTCGCTTTCGGCCGGCGCACCGGTCAAGCTCGGGTATGTCGTGCACCAGGGAGTCATCACGGTCGGGACAACGGACGCCTTGCCCGCCCCCAGGAAGATCACTCGGGTATACGACGTCAGCGACCTGGTGGCCGAGCCCGCCCGGTATTTCTTCCCACAAGTAGGCTATGGAGGCATGGGCTCCGGCGGCATGTACGGCAACCAGATGATGGGCCCCGGAGGTTATGGCGGCTTCGGCGCCGGCTATGGCTCAGGCACCTCGTATGCACCCAGCGGCTCTTATGGCTATGGCGGAGGTCGGGGCATGTCCAACTTTTTCGGCGGCCTGTACAGTCCGACGGGGGGAAGACCCATCTACGGCAGATGACCTGACAGATTGCCTTGCGGCTGACAGCAGGTCTTCCCTGCGGCAGCGGCCGCGATGCCATGCACGCCCCGCAACTCTTGTGACCGACCTTTCCCAAGTCTGCGGACGACGGTGTCGAGGCGAGGCGACTCACCGACAGCCGATTCCTGCGCTTGCATGATCCGCGGCACTCCGGTAGCATCCGACGATCACGGAATTCGAGGTCTCCGACGGTGGTACAGGATCGATCCATGACAGAAACGCAGGAACTGTGGGGCGAGGGCGGCCCCATCGCGCGGGCGATGCCGGGCTTCGAGCCCCGGCCTCAGCAGGCACAGATGGCCCGCGCAATCCAGCGGGCCTTTGCACACGAGCGGCACCTCGCCGTCGAGGCGGGCACCGGCGTCGGCAAGAGCTTTGCCTACCTCGTTCCGGTCATCCGGCACATCGGCGACAGCGGACAGAAAGCCGTCGTCAGCACGTTCACGATCACCCTGCAGGAACAGCTCGTCAACAAGGACATTCCCTTCCTGATGCGATGTCTTCCCCAGTCCTTTACCGCCGTCCTGGCGAAGGGCAGAGGCAATTATCTGTGCACCCGCCGGCTTGATTTCGCGTTCCGCAGGCAGCGGTCGCTCTTCGGACCCGCCTCACATGAACTCGACAAAATCCACCAGTGGGCCCAGACAACGACAGACGGCTCGCTCAGCGATCTACCTTTTCTGCCGAGCCGGACGACGTGGGACCTGATCAAGAGCGAGCACGGAAACTGCCCGGGGCGGAAGTGTCCCCACTATCGCCACTGCTTCTATCGCCGGGCCCGGCAACGCTGGGACGAGGCCGACCTTATCGTCGCCAATCACGCGCTGTTGTTCAGCGATCTGACTCTCAAGGAAACGGGACATGGATTTCTGCCGGGCTACAGCCTCGTCGTGATCGATGAGGCCCAGAACATCGAGCGTGTGGCCGAGGAGCATTTCGGCCTCGACGTCAGCAACCACAGAGCGAAGTTCCTCTTCGATGGCCTCTACAACCCGAGAACGCGCAGGGGTCTTCTCGCGCACGGCGATACGGAACTGGCCATTGAGTTGGTGAGCGAGGCGAGCGACGCGGCCAAAGCTTTCTTTCGGAAAGTCCGGGGATGGTACGAGGCCGGGAAGGGCAGAAACAACGGAAGGTGCTGTCCCGGCTTCGTGAATGACACGCTCTCTCCATCTCTCAAGGAACTGAGAAAAGCATTGGGGATGCTGAGCAAGGAGACGGAGGACCTCGATCAGAAATTCGAGATCGCCCGGTCGGCGGGTCATTGCGACGCGCTGATCGACGACCTGGACGACTTCCTGACCCACAAGCGACCGGACCGCATACACTGGGTCGAACTGGAGGGCAAAGCGGGTAGAACCATACGGCTACGGGCGGCCCCGCTGAACGTCGGGCCCGATGTGCGGCGATGCCTGTTCGACAAGTACAAGTCCGTGGTTCTCACGAGCGCAACGCTCAGCACGGGGGCCGACGGTGGATTCGACTTCTTCGCCGGCCGCACAGGCCTGACCGATTTCGACGCGCTGCACCTCGATTCACCCTTCGATTACAGCAGGCAAGTAACATTATATATCGAAAAGGCCCTGCCAAACCCGAACGCCCCCGAGTTTACTTCCGCCGCCGCCGAAGCGGTAAAGACCTACCTGTTGCGGACCGCAGGCCGGGCTTTCGTGCTGTTCACAAGTTATCAGATGCTCGATGACATGGCCGAACGGCTCAAGGACTGGCTCGCCGAGAACAACCTCGGCTTGCTCCGGCAGGGCGCAGACCTCGATCGCAGCGCGATGATCGCCCGCTTCAAAGGCAAAGACAACTGCGTGCTCTTCGGGACCGACAGCTTCTGGCAGGGTGTCGACGTCCGTGGCGAGGCGCTTTCGAACGTAATCATCGTCCGCCTGCCTTTCGCGGTCCCCGACCAGCCCCTGTTAGCCGGCCGGCTCGAGCAGATCCGCGAGCAAGGCGGCAATCCGTTCTTCGACTACCAGCTCCCCTCCGCCATCATCAAATTCAAGCAGGGCTTCGGCCGTCTCATCCGCAGCCAGACCGATGCCGGCATTGTCGTCGTCCTCGACAACCGGATCATCAACAAGCGCTACGGCCAGAAGTTTCTCGCGGCGATTCCAGAGTGCCGAGTCGAGATCGCAGATACACAGCACGCGGATCTCACGTGATCCGGATCGTTGCCACAACTGAGCCACGGCCGTATAATTCCGGCGTAACGATCCACAGGCAGTTGAAATCTTGAGCCCATCAACCGTGGGGATGGAGGATTCATGATGGAACCGCAGGACGCCGCCGCCAGTCACCGGGGTAGCGGATATCGCACATACGGACAGATGGCGGCCTGGGTGGTGCTTCTGCTCGTCGCCCCCGTCATCGTAGCGGCACCGCCCGCTGATGGCTTGATCGCGTCGCCCGAGCCGGACTGGCCGCAGTGGCGAGGACCGCGACGGGATGGTATTTCGGCTGAAGAGGGCCTGCTCCAAGAGTGGCCGGAAGGCGGGCCGGCGGTGCTCTGGAAGGCCGACGGCCTCGGCAAAGGATGGTCCTCGCCAATCATCATCGGCGAGCGGTTGTATATCACGGGCGATGTGGGTGACGACCTGGTGGTCTTCGCGTTCGACCACGACGGAAATATCCGATGGCAGACGAAGAACGGCCGTGCATGGAAAGGCCCATATCCGGGAGCCCGCGCCTGCTGCGCGTATTCCGATGGGCGACTGTACAACCTGAATGCCCATGGAAGGTTGGCCTGCCTCGATGCCGACTCAGGCACGGAGATCTGGGCGGTCGACATCCTCGAACGATTCAAGGCCAAGAACATCACCTGGGCAATCAGCGAGTGCCTGCTGGTCGATGCCGAGCGTGTGATCGTCACGCCGGGCGGAACGGAGGCCCTGATGGCGGCACTGGACAAACGCACGGGTGAAACCCTGTGGAGGACCGAACCGCTCGGGGATGATAAGACGTCTCATTCCTCGCCCATCCTGTTTCGCTACGCCGGCAGGCGGCTCATCGTGAACTGTTCCTCAGCGCATGGATTCGGCGTCGATGCCGACACGGGCAAGCTGCTCTGGACGGTCCCGCTGAGCAATCCGCACGGCGTGAATGCGGCCACTCCGATCTACGGCGCCGGCTGCGTATTCCATGTGACGCCCTACGCCGAGCACGGCAGACTGTATCGCCTCCGTGCGAACAACCAGGGTATCGAGGCGGAGCACGTGTGGACGGCGCCAATCGACACAGTCACCGGCGCCGGCGTGCTCGTCGACGGCACGCTGTATGCGGCAGGCTACCGCAAGTCCAAGTGGTGGTTTGGCCTCGACTGGCAAACCGGTGCGACGAAGTGTGAACTCAAAGAGTTAACCACCGGCGCGGCGATCTATGCGGACGGGCGGCTCTATGTTCTCGACGAGCAAGGCACAGCCGCCCTGTTGAAACCCGACGGCCTGACAATTGCCGGGACGTTTCGCCTGGTTTCTGACCGGGTCCGCGACGCCTGGGCGCACCCGGTCCTGCTCGACGGCCGGCTGTACCTTCGCTACCACGAAACCTTGTGGTGCTACGACGTCCAACGGCGATGATGACGCGGAATCTACTTCGATGTGGGAAGGAGAACTGATGAGACAAACAACATCCTTTTTGCGGAGCACGCTGATCGTTGTTCTAATGCTGACGGCCGCAACCGGAGCGGCCGAGACGAACCAGCAGCGGGACGCCCGCATGCAATGGTGGCGCGAGGCCCGTTTCGGAATGTTTGTGCACTGGGGCCTCTATTCCGGGCTGGCGGGCACGTGGGATGGCCGCCCCGTGGGCACGCGAGGCGGCATGGAATGGATCCAGCAGCGCGTCGGCGTGGACACGTGGGAATATGCCCATGAGGCGGTTCCGCGATTTCGTCCGAAAGAGGGCTTCGCCACGGAATGGGCGAAGCTCGCGAGGGAGGCGGGCTGCCGCTACGTGGTCTTCACCACGAAGCATCACGACGGCTTTTGCCTGTTTCAATCTCAATATACGACATACGACGCGCACGATCTGCTCGGCCGAGATCTCTGCCGCGAGATCGTTGACGTCGTCCGCAAGGAGGGGCTGAAGGTGGGCTTCTACCACTCGGTGATCGATTGGCACCATCCCCAGTACGACTACGTCAGGGCCGACCAACTGCCGCATCCGCTCAAGGGAAAACCGTCTCCGAACGGACCACGTAACCACGACATCTACGTCGAGTATCTTCACCACCAGGCGCGGGAGATCTTCTCGAACTACGGACCGCTCGACATCATCTGGTGGGATTACTCGAAGAAAGGCAACGACGGTCCCTTCTGGCGGTCCGACGAGCTGATGGCCATGGCGAGGAGCTTGCAGCCCGCGATCATTTCGAACAACCGTCTCTATCACATCCCGCACATCGAGAAGGACGACTCCGTCGATCGCCTGCGCACCTGGCGGCCCGAGCAAGGCGATTTCACGACGCCGGAGCAGACCATCCCCTCCACCGGAATCCCCGGCGTCGATTGGGAAGTCTGCATGACGATGAACACGACGTGGGGATACTCGGACCACGACCACGCGTGGAAGTCGCCGGAGACGCTCATCCACAATCTCGTGGACATCGTCTCCAAAGGCGGCAACTACCTGCTCAACATCGGCCCCAAAGGCGACGGCTCCATCCCGGCCGAGAGCGTGGAGTGCATGAGGGCCATCGGCGCGTGGATGGCGACAAACGGCGAAGCGATCCACGAGACGACCGCAAGTCCCTACGAGCGGCCCTCGTGGGGCAGATACACGACAAAGCCCGGGAAACTTTACGCTCACGTGTTTGCATGGCCGCCCGAGCGGACTCTGCAGGTGCCCGCCAACGATCTGCGCATCACGCGAGTGTATCTGTTGGCCGATCCTGACCGGACAGCCTTGAGAACAGAGGCCGGGCCGAACGGCGTGACCATCCACCTTCCGAGCGAAGCCCCCGATAACATCGTCTCGGTCATCGCAATCGAGTATCGGCGATAGGCCCGCCAGCCTCGCACAGGCACGACCTCTGCCCACAGTCGACTATGCGAATCATCGCGCGTGGCGGTCGTCGCACTCGATGCGGGAGCTTCTTGAACGCCGTCAGGCGCTGCATCCAGGTTGGCTTGGGGCGGAGTATTTTGTATGCCTTAAGAATAGAGGTCCTGTTTGCGCTGCTGGACGGCTGGTGACGCAGAAAGCCGATAACCTTGTTGGGGGCGGCGGATTCCATTTCCATCCCGTGCGAGCGCACGAGGCATAGGGTCCGTTCGCGTTCTTTCCGATATTCAGATGCAGGAGGTTGGGTATGGGCCCTGAATTTGCCGATCACATCGAGCCGGACCCGCGGCAAACGACGCCGGACAAGCCACGGCGAAAACGATTGGGGGAAGTGGAATCGCAGACAGAGGCTTCCCAGCCGGAGGCAAAACCGCGACGCAGGGTGCTGGGGGAGATTGAGCCGCAGGTCCATGCGCCGGAACCGACGATGACCGGACAGGCGCTGGTGGATATCGAGACACCGCAAGCAGACGAACCGGCGGCGCCCTCCAAGTCGGGTCGGCCGTGTCTTGTGAATACAGAGCCCATGCAGGAAGAACCGCAGCCGCAACCACAACCCAAACCGGGGCGGCCGCGCCTGATGAATGTGGAGACACTGCCCCCGGAAGACGAGCCGCCGTTCGTGATGCAACCGCCGAGTCTGATGGATCTCGAGACGCAGGTACCGGTACCGCAGCCGGGTCTGGTAGACCTGGATGCACAAATCGACATCGAACCGCCGAGCAGGAAACAGCAAGACCCGGATGATAAGATGACGGCCGCGGCGCGACCTGAGGCCAACAAGCAACAGGAACGACCCGCCTCTTCTGCACATCCACATCCGGCCGCGATGGAGGCGGAGCACCATCCACAGGAGCAGCAATCGAATCCGGCACGCCCGCGTCTGACGAACGCGTCCTGTCAGGCCGATCTGCCGGAAACGCAACACGCTGTCCCTCAGCCGCACTTGCGTGTGGCGACGGCGCATCGCGAGACATCCAGGACGGACGCAGCCGTGAAGCCGAGCCTGGAGCAGACCCTGTTCACGAATCTCCTTGCCCAACTGCGCACGAAGCAGGATTTCCCACGGGCAGTGATCGGCAGTCTGCTGGTCGCAGTCACGGGCGCTTTGCTTTGGGCCCTGTTCTCACTGGTGAGCGGCGCGGGTGTCAACTCCATGGCCATCGGCATGGGCTTCCTGGTCGGCAGCACCGTGCACATGTTTGGCCAGGGCGTCGATCGATCGTTCGGCCGTCTCGGTGCAGGCATGGCCGCGTTTGGCTGTCTGCTCGGCACCTGCCTGGCAACCTGGATGCTCGTTGCACGAGAGGCGGGTGTCTCTCTCGCCACCGTGCTGAGCCATCTCGGGTTTGCAGGCATGGCCAGCGCGACGATCGCCAGAGCCCATCCGCTGGACATCATACTCTACGGGATCGCCATCTATGAGGGCTATATCTTCTCATTCCGCCGGCTCACGGACACAACGGTCCGCTAAGCACATCGCTTAGCAGGACGGATGGAGGGCCTGAACACGCCTGCGCAGGCGCAAGCACGACCTCCACAACCATCGCTCATCATCCATAATTCACAATCTATCCCGCCGCGACGCCACCTGACCGTCGGGCATATCGCACACGGGAAATTGCCTTGACAGTGCAATTTTGCGCGACCATAATGCGTCTTTACCGATGACGCTCGAGGATGGGTTATACGTCGTCGGGAGACGCCCGTGGATGCGGGTGGCTGCGTTCGCTTTTCGAGCGTCGAGGCCACGATGGAAAGGTCCTAATGCAATACGCACCAGATACGTCGGGGACCCCGAACGTGAGATATCGCGGTTGGCGACCCTGGTTCTTGTCGGCATGTCTTGGAAAGGCGGTAGTATGAGCAGACTTCGCAACAGGGACGCCGAACGCGATACACCGTGTTTGGGCGCCCGCACACGCCGGGAGTTTCTCAAGGGTTCGATGGTTTTGGGGGCAGGGATCGTGACGGCCGGTCCGCTGAGCAAGATCCTCGTGAGGGCGGCCCAGCCCGGATCGAAGATGAAGTTCGGCCTCGTCACATACCTGTGGGGACAGGACTGGGACCTGCCGACGCTGATTACGAATTGCGAGAAAACGGGCGTGCTGGGCGTGGAGCTGCGGACCCAGCATGCACACGGCGTGGAGGCCAGCCTGAGCGCGGCGCAGCGACGCGAAGTGAAGAAGCGCTTCGCCGACAGTCCCGTGACGCTGGTCGGCCTGGGGACAAACTTCGCGTTTCACTATGCGGACGCAGACCGGCTGAAGAAGGAGATCGAGGGGGCCAGAGAATACATCAAGCTGTCACGCGATTGCGGCGGCTCGGGGATCAAGGTCAAACCGAACGACCTGCCGAAGGGCGTGCCCTATGCGAGGACTATCGAGCAGATCGGCGAATCATTGAACGAATTGGGGCAGTTCGCCGCGACGCACGGGCAGGAAATCCGGCTGGAGGTGCATGGCGGCTGCTCCCTGCTGCCCACGATGAAGGCCATCATGGACGTGGCGACGCACCGAAGCGTCGGCGTCTGCTGGAACTGCAACTCGCAGGACCTGGAGGGCGAGGGGCTGGAATACAACTTCAATCTGGTCAAGTCCCGATTCAGTGATACCGCCCACGTCCGCGAGCTCAACATCGGCGACTATCCCTATCAGGCATTGATCGACCTGTTCGTCGACATGGACTACGACGGCTGGATCCTGCTGGAGGCCAGGACCAAGCCCCAGGATCGCGTCGCGGCACTGGCCGAGCAGAGGCAGGTCTTCGAGCGGATGGTGGCTAAGGCGCAGGGCGGGTCCGGGACGAGCGGCGTCAAGCTCACCGAGCGCGACGACAAAGTGACCGTCGAGATCAACGGCAAGCTGTTCACCGAATACCGATTCAAGGAGCCGCAACGTCCGTTCTTCTATCCCGTGATCGGACCGACGGGCGTGCCCGTTATCCGCCACTGGCCGATGGGCGACGGACCGAACGAGGCGCACGACCATCCGCACCACAAGTCGTTGTGGTACACGCATGGCGACATCAACGGCGTAGACTTCTGGGCCGACGGCAAAGGCAAGATCGCCCACGACAAGTTCCTGGAGGTCAGTTCGGGCCCCAAGGTCGGCGTGATCAAATCGCGGAACAAGTACGTCGCGCCGGACGGCAAGGTCGTGTGCACCGATACGCGAACTCACCGGTTCCACAACCGCCCGGACGGGCAGATCATGGATTTCGAGGTTACCATTCACGCCTCGAACGGCCAAGTCACCATGGGCGATACGAAGGAAGGCTCCATGGGCATTCGGCTCACTCCCACCATGCGAGTCAAGGGCGACGTCGGCCAGGGACACATTATCAACAGCGAGGGCCAGATAAACGGCGCCGCCTGGGGCAAGCGGGCCAAATGGTGCGATTACTACGGCCCGGTCGACGGCAAGACCGTCGGCGTAGCCATCTTCGACCATTCGGACAACCCGCGGCATCCCACGTGGTGGCACGTTCGCGACTACGGGCTGTTCGCCGCCAACCCGTTCGGCGTTCACAACTTCGAGAACAAGCCCGCGGGCACAGGCGACCTCGTGATCGGCGCCGGCGAGAGCGTGACGTTCAAATACCGCTTCTATATCCATAAGGGCGACGACAAGCAGGCAAAGGTGGCGGAGCATTACCGCGAATACGTTTCCGGGAAATAGTACGAGACCGCCTCAGAGTCTCTGTGGCAAACAGGTCAGAAGGAAAGGGGCAATCATGAGTAGGTTATCACGTCGTGATTTCATCAGAAGTTCAATGGCCGTTGGCGCGGGCTTGGCGATGGCGGGACCGGCTTCACGCGTACTCGGAGCCAATGACCGGATTCGCGTCGCCGTGATCGGGACCGGAGGCCAGGGCTGGGGCCACATGCGGTACTTCAGCGATATCGAGGGCGTTGAAGTCGTGGCCATCTGCGACGCCGACAAGGCCCATCTTGAGGATCGGGCCAAACGCCTCGCAGAGAAGACGGGCGTCAAGCCCAAAACGTACGTGGACATGCGAGAGGTCTTTGATGACAAGAGCATCGACGCGATCACATCGGCCACGCCGAACTTCTGGCACTCGCTCGTAACCATCTGGGCGTGTCAGGCGGGCAAAGACGTCTATATCGAAAAGCCCGTCTCGCATAACATCTGGGAAGGCCGCCAGATGGTCAAAGCCGCCCGCAAGTACAATCGCATCGTCCAGACCGGCACGCAAAAGCGCTCCTCAGAGGCCCATCCGACCGCCTACAAATGGATGCAAGAGGGCAACCTCGGCGATATCAAGTGGGCCCGTTCTCTATGCTACAAGGCGCGTTTCGAAGGCACGAACGGAATCGTGAACGGCACGAACGGGCCGAATCCCGTGCCCGACAGCGTGGACTACAACTTGTGGTGCGGCCCCGCCGAGATGGAGCCGCTGCGCCGAAAGCAGTTGCATTACAAATGGCACTGGGTCTGGAACACCGGCAACGGCGACCTCGGCAATCAGGGGATCCACGAGATGGATCTGGGCCGCTGGGCGCTCGGCGACCCGGGATTGGCGCCGCGTGTGATGAGCTTCGGCGGCCGGTTCCGGGTGAACGATGCCGGCGAGACGGCCAACACGCAGATCGTGTTCCTGGACTACAAGCCCGCCCCGCTGATCTTTGAAGTCCGCGGCCTGCCTCGCAAGAAGGATGACACCTCGATGGACAACTGGCGTCGTACGGGGACCCGCATCGGCGTCGTCGTGCAATGTAAGGACGGCTATTGGGCCGCGGGCGATGGCGGCGGCTACGTCTGGGGTAACGACAACCAGCGAACGGACCAGCGATTCACCGGCGGCGGCGGCGGCGGCCATCACAAGAACTTCATCGACGCCGTACGCAGCCGCAAGGTCAGCGACCTCAACGCCGACATCGAGAAGGGCCACTACTCCAGCGCCCTGTGTCACATGGGCAACATCTCCTACCGGCTCGGCAAGAAGATGTCGGTCAGTGAGGCCAGGGCCTGCATCGACAACGAGTACCTGCTGGATTCGTTCGACAGGATGATCGAGCATCTGAAGGTCAACGAGGTCGATCTGGACAAAGAGCTGATCACGATGGGCCCGATGCTGACGATGGACACGGAGAAGGAAGTCTTCGTCGGCGACATGAGCGACATGGCGAACATGTACATCAAGCGCAATTACCGCGAGCCGTTCGTTGTGCCGGAAAACGTCTGAGCCATTGATGATTGATGATGGATACTGGATGATTGAAGAGGGAGGCTCCGGCTTGCCCTTTTCAATCATCCTGAATCCCTTGGTGACGGATGAAATTTGCACTCTGTAATGAAATGTTCGAGGGCCGCTCGATTGCCGAGATTGCCGCGGTTACGGCAAAACTCGGGTATCACGGCATCGAGATCGCGCCGTTCACGCTGGCGCCTTCGGCTACACAGGTGACCGCCGCTCAGCGCAAGGAGACCCGACAGGCCATCGCCGACCACGGGCTCGAATGCGTCGGGCTGCACTGGCTCTTCGCCGGGCCCGAAGGTTTGCACATGACCACGCCCGACGACGCGACGTGGCGGCGGACGCGCGACTATCTCGCCGCCCTGCTGGATTTGTGCAATGACCTGGGCGGCAAGGTCCTCGTGCTCGGCTCGCCCAAGCAGCGCAGCGTTCCGGAGAACCAGACCAAGGAAGGCGCCTGGGAGCGCGCGATCGATCTGCTCAGCTCCGTCCTCCAGAAGGCCGGGAACCTGGGGTTGACGATCTGCCTGGAGCCCCTCTCGCCCGTCGAGACGGACTTCATCAACACGGTCGCCGAAGGCATGAAGATGGTTCGCGAAATCAACCATCCCAGCCTCAAGATTCACCTCGACGTCAAAGCAATGTGCTCCGAAGGCAAGCCGGTGCCGGAGATCATCCGTTCGGTGACGGCCGGTGACATCGGGCACTTCCACGTCAACGATGCGAACCTCTACGGGCCGGGCATGGGCGACGTCGATTACGCCCCGATCGCCCAGGCGATTCGCGACGTTGGCTACAACCGCTGGCTCTCGGTCGAGGTCTTCAAGTACGACCCCGACCCCGAGACCATCGCCCGAAAAAGCATCGAATACCTCCGCACCTTCTGGCCGTAACCGACCGTGATGAGATGCAATTAGCCGGAGGCGACCACCAAGCCGCTTCCGGCTGTCTTGTCGGATTGCCGGTGTGCATGGCACACCCTACGTTGCGTGCGCAGCACGTGACCATCTGTAGGGTGTGCCGTGCACACCACTTCGGTCTTTGATGTCCAACTACCGGCGACAATTCGATCCGGGCGGGATGTTCTTCTTCACCGTAGTGACGGCGGGCCGTTGGTGTCTCTTCTTAGATGAAAGGGCACGTCTCTATCTGCGGAACGCGATCCGAATCGAGCAAGCGGAGCATCCGTTCGATCTAATCGCCATCGCCCTGCTGCCCAACCACCTCCACTGCATTTGGAAACTGCCCGAAGCGGATAGCGACTACTCTTCGCGTTGGTCTCGGATCAAGAGGCGCGTCACAAAACAATGGATCGCCGCTGGCGGTGATGAGGCGGCCATTTCCAAAACGCGTCACGAGCGTCGCGAACGCGGTGTCTGGCAAAAGCGGTTTTGGGAACACCGTGTCCGCGACGAAGAGGACATGATACGCCACGTGAATCATATCCACTACAATCCGGTGAAGCACGGGCTTGTGCACTGTGCGCATGCGTGGGTGCATTCGAGTTTTCACCGCTGGGTGAAGGAAGGGTACTACCGACAGGATTGGCTATGCGATTGTGGCGGTGGCAGGGTCGGCGTCCCTGATTTCGCCCAGATCAGCGTCGCTGGTGAATGAGCCGCGTGGCCGACAAGTCTGTGGTGTGCATGGCACACCCTACATTCGGCCAATCCGCCGGGCAAACACATCTGAATCACCGACGCGACAAGCGCGCGTGTATGTCTTTCTTTGGTGCCGGCGGCGCCGTCAGACCTTGAAGAAAATCCGGTGGCGGTACAGGAACCATAGGAGCAGCCAGCGGGCCATCAGGGCGCCGAAGGGCAACACCAGCGGCGCGACGGGCCCCGCGTGCTCGGAGAGACCTTCGAGGAAGAAGCGGGCGATCCCGCCGAAATCGACGAAACGCTGCAGGGAATAGATCGTGATCGCATTCATGCCAATGACCACGAAGAACAGCGACCACTTCGTGTACCCTTTGACGTCGATGACCCAGTAGAAGAGGGCCAGCAGCAACAGGCTCCAGCCGCCCGCAAACAACACGTAGGAGCTGGTCCAGAGGATCTTGATGATGGGGAAAACCAGTCCCCACAAGTACCCGGCGACGAGACAGGCCACGCCGGCGGCGGCCAGGCCGGCCGCCTTGCGCGAGCCGGAGCGGGCCGAGCGAAGCCAATGCCCCGCCAGCGCGCCTAACAGCGCGGTGCAGATCGCGGGAAACGTCGAGAGCAGCCCCTCGTTGTCGCCATGCCCGTAGTAGAGCCTGCCCGGAATCACGTGCTGATCCACGTAGGACGACAGGCAGCCCTCCGCCGTCAGGTCGCCGCTGCCGAAACCGGGGACGGGCACCAGCATGGTCACGCCCCAGTACAACAGCAGGACGACGGCGATGACAACCGCCTGCGTCCGCCATTTCGTGTGGATCACGAGCAGGGCCGCGAAGAAATAGCACAATCCGATCCGCTGGAGCACGCCGGGCCAGCGCATCCCGGACCAATTGAAGCGAAGCAGGCCGTTCATGATCAGGCCGATGAGAATGAGCAAGGCCGTTCGTTTGACAACGTGCAGGCGCACGCGGGCCAGGCTCTCTCTCCGCTCCAGCCGGCGGGAAATCGAAAACGGCAACACCACCCCAACCAGGAAGATGAACAGGGGAAAGATGAAATCCTCGAAATGAAAACCTCCCCACTTGACGTGCTCCATTTGATGCTGAATCGTTCGCGTCACGGGATGATCCCAGGCGTTGGCGAGACTCGCGAACAGGGCCCCGCCGCCGGTAATCCAGAACATGTCAAAGCCGCGCAGTGCATCAATGGAGAGCACGCGGCCACTCTGTGATGGGGTTTGCCCGTTTGCCACAGTTCGTCCCCTCTCAAATGCGACACGATCCGCCCTAACCTACAGCACCGACACAGACGTGACGGGCACAACATATCAGAGGCCGAATCCGATTTCAACGGCTTCTGTGTCACGCCGCTCTGTTTCGTCACGTGGAGCAGGTTTGGAGGTGGGCTTTGAGAGACTTCTTGGCGCGGTGGAAGTGGAGGCGGGCTTTCTCGGGCGTCGTGCTCGTCCGCGAGGCGATCTCCGCATAGGGCAGCTCGTCATAGCAGCGAAGCTGTAGGATGTCGCGCTGGTGCCGGTTGAGTCGCGTGATGGCGCCGGTGACCTGCTGTAGAACCTCCTCTCGAACTTGAACGTCGAGAAGGCTGCCCTTGTGTTCGTTTCCGTCACGGTCGATATCTCCCCTGCGAAGCAGCGCTGTCGTGCAAGCGGACTGAAGTTTGCGGTCGCGGTGGCAGTCCTGGATCTTGTTCCAGGCAATGCGGTAAATCCAGGGCCAGAACCGCCGGTTGTCGCGCAGGGAGTGGATCCGGCGGAGCATCGTGAGCAGGGTGTCTTGAATGATGTCCTCGGTCGCATGACGATCCAGGGTGGTCCGCAAGACGAACGGATACACGCGTTCCCAGACAAGCTCAGCCAGCCGGCCCATACCCGCCCGGTCGCCGGATCGGGCTTCGCTGAGAAACTGGATGGTTCCACTATCGTCTTTCATCGATACAGTCCTTGCCCGTAAAAGGCCGCCGCCTTGGTGGAGGTAACAGGAAACCGGGCGTGATGTCCGTTTTTATAGGGCCTCGGAGGCGTCCTCCGCCTGCGGCACAGCCGGACCCGGCTGCGCCTCCTCAACACCCCAGTTCCCTTCCTCCACGACCCGCCAGGCGGGCGGTATCAGTTCCGGCACGTGCCATGGACTTCCACAATGATGGCATTTCTCTCGATCCGGCCGTCGGCCCAAGCCGCAGTTCCGGCATGTGACCAGTGCGATCTTGGGCCGCGTCAGGCGGTACGTCAGGTACCCCGGCAGGCCCAGGGCAAACGTCCCCAACACACCTAACATTTTCGCCTCGTGCGACAGCCCGATCCGGTCGGCGTCGCGGGCCACACGCCAGGCGAGGAAGATTCCCAGTGCGACCGCCGGCAGCATCAGCATCAGGGATGCGCCAAAGCGGCCCACCCACCCGACACTCCTGTCTCTGGCCTTCGTCGCCACGAAGGAGTTCGGCAGCAGGAACAACGACCGATAGCCGGTCGTGGCCTCAGAACTCGATGCCGTGAAATACGATGCCAGCATGAACACCGGAGGATGCAGGCTCTCGACGACGAACCTGGCAGCAACCCACGCCGATGCGCCCGGCAGTTCGAGATACGATGGTGTCTTCGCCGACGCGACGGATCGTCCGTTCGGATCGAATACATCCAGCCGCATGGCCGTGAGCTCGCGCGAAAGCGTGGCGACGGCGCAGCCGGCGTGCGTCCACTCCCTGCTTCCCCGCCGCTTCGGAACGGAAATGAGCGACACAGAGAACGCAGCCACGCTGTCCGGTCCAGGGGGGCCGTCCCAATAGGATAGGCTTGCCGCTGCGGAGGACGCCCCGCCTGCGAACTCAAGAGTCTCGCTGTCCAGAAGATGGATTCGTCCGGAGGCATCCAGTACAGGAAGAAGATCCGTCATCGGCCAAGGACCGCCTATCGCCGTGAGCACGGACGGTCGCTCCCTCTCAGCATCGGCACGTGTGTCCGAAGTATCCTCCGGCTTCTCCCTGATGGAAGCCGGAACGAAGCGGACGTCCAGGCACATCGAATTCTTCTCAAGCACACCGATCTGGACGGGCCGACATGTACTATCCTCCGGCAACTCCGGGCCTTTCTCCACTGTTCCGTCGCGCCACTGGATGGCGTAGAATCGTCTCAATCCCTGGTCGTAGGCGACCCACCGCCGCGGGTAATACACACTGGTTATCGGGGAGATGAAACGCCCCAACTCCTTCGTGGGGGCCTCACCAATTCCCTCGGGGCCGGCATAGTTGATGAAGTGCCGCAGGTTCACACTCCCGTCGGGCTGCGGGACCTCGGCGATCCCTTTGTGCACCATCAGGCCCAGCGATGGATCGTAATAGAGCCATTGGTCCACCTCGTTGGGGGCCCACCAGTAGATGTGTGAATCGGGCCCCAGCGGCACACGCGATTGCAGGTATTGGGCGACTCCCAGAACCACGAATGGGCCGATGAGCGGGCCGCTGGCGTTCATTCGCGCCGTCACACGGCACGGGACGACGTTCGGATCATCCTCACCCTCGAAAAGGCCGGTCGGACGAACCTGGAGCTGCCCGGCGGCATTCGACACTAATGCATATTGGTTCATCTGGCAGAAGAACCGTGCCCAGAACAGGACCAGTGACACGAGGAGCATAACGACGATGCCGGTCGCGAAAATGTGGATGATGTCGTATCTTCGTGCATTCATAGCGAAGCCCCTACAAGGATACGGACGTGAACTTGTGCCACGTATGCGTCAAAGCGGCCGCGATAAAGAGCAGCAGGAGCAGCATGACGCTCGGGCCAAAACCCTTGGCCACAAGAATGGACGTCATGAGAACGACCCCGAGAAGCGTGCCCAGGATCAACCGGCTCTTGTTGCTCGTCCATCCGATCAGCAAGCCGATGCAGTAACAGGCGAAGCCCGTCAGAATAGCCGAGGCCGAGATTTCCCAGACCATGCGCGAGTAGAATTTGACGGGCGGGATGGCAATCTGGAGCAGAACGACGATGGTGATCACAAACGGGATCAGCGAGACCAGGACCGTCAGTGCGCCTACAAGGACTCGTGCCGCGAGGATGCGACTGCGGGTGACCGCCATCGTGGAAAGCAGGACGGAGATTCGGTTCGCCCGGTCGGCATACATTTGCGATGCGCCCAGAACACAAAAGCCGATGAAGAGGACGCTCATCAGAACGGCTGAGAACAGGAAAAGCCCCTCGGCCATACTCCAGACGTACAAACTGACGGCGCTGCCAATCATGATCGCGCTGAGCGAGCAGCACGCCCCAATGTAGACGAACTGGTCACGAATCTCGCGTGCGATGAGGGCCAGCATGTCACACCTCGCTTTCCTGCGGCACGACGGCCGAGGCCGGCCGCGTGCATTCGATGAAAATGTCTTCGAGCGTCATCGGCGTTTCCGTGCAGCTCTCGGGGCCGAACGTATCGAGAATCGCCTTCTTCTGCTGGTTCCAGTTGGCGACGGTCAGGACCATCTCCCGGCCCTCGGCCCTCTGGTTGATGATCTCCGTGATGTACAGGTCCTGGGGCGCCCGCTCGGGAAAGATGACTCGCAGCTTCCTGACGCGGTTCTTGAGATCTTCGAGCGCGCAATCAACGGCGAGCTTGCCGGCGACGAGAACGCCGATGCGATCGGCGATCCGCTCGACGTCGCTGAGAATGTGCGAGCTGAAGAGAATCGTCCGGCCCTGTCGCTGAATCACGTCGATGGCCAATTCGAGGAACTGCCGGCGGGCGACCGTGTCGAGGCCGAGCGTCGGGTCGTCGAGGATCAGCAGGTCCGGATCAATGGCCATCGCCAGGGCCAGGTTGAGCTGCGCCCGCATCCCCGCGGACAGCTCTTTGACCCTTCGGTCCATCGGCAGGCGGAAGGTCTCCATGAGATGGCCGAAGAAGTCGTCGTTCCATTGGAGGGACAGACCTTTGCACAGGTTGATGAGCCGCTGGACCTTGTAGCCCTGGATGAGGTGATGTCCCTCGGCGACGTAACCGATACGACCATGCGTCTTCGCCGAGAGCTTCATCGAGTCCTGGCCCAGCACGAGCGTTCGACCGCGCGTGGGCGGCTCCAGGCCCAACAGGATGCGGATCATGGTTGTCTTGCCGGAGCCGTTGCGGCCGAGCAGGCCGTAGATGCACCCCCGGGGCACCTTCAAGTCGATGCCGCCCAGGATGCACCGGCCATCGAAATACTTCACCAGGCCGTCGACTTCGATCACGTTGTCGAGCATGTTACCTCTCCTTCCCTTCAGCCAGGTTGAACTTCTCGAGCGTGCTATCGAACCAGTCTGCGAGTGTCTGCTTGTCGATCTGCATGTGAAAGGCCTCTACGGCAATCCGCTCGAGATCGTCGCAGATGAGCTTGCGCCGGACCGCCCGGCTCAAGTTGCTGTCGAGGCCGGCCACGAACGCCCCGGCCCCGGCCCGCGTGACAATGATGCCCTCCTGCTCGAGCTGCCGATACGCCTTGGCGATGGTGTTGGGATTGATGACAAGCTGCTGGGCAAGCTGGCGGACCGTAGGCAGTCTCTCCTCTTTGACCAGCCGGCCCAGGGCGACGTCGCGCTTGACCTGGTCGATGATCTGCAGGTACACGGGCCTGTCCGACGCGTTGTCAATGCGGAACTGCATAAGCTCACCGTAACACTTGTACTACTCTAACTATTACAAGTATACGTCTGCCGGCGGACGTCGTCCAGCCAAAAATCGACAAAAAAAGAAAAAATCTTCGCGGCGGCACGGCGGGTATCGCGCCGACCCCACCGTTTCCTGCACGAATTGCCTGTACAGGGCCTCCTTGACAGCAGATGTGGGCCGAGATATGGTGCCGGCCAGAAGCGCAACGGCACGGCCGCTGACAACCTCGATGTGAAAGGGCCGGGGATGGCAAAAGCACGCAAGAGCTGGCGGGAGAAGCTGGAGAACCCGATCGAGGGTCTGCCCAAGGTCGTGGAGGTGCCGGAGAAATGGCGCAAATCCCAGGGGGGCCGGCGGATTCTGGTGCCGACGCCCATGATGGCGGATGAGGCAATCCGGACCGTGAGAAAGGGCCGGCTCATCACGACCGGGCAACTGCGTCAACGGCTGGCCAAGCCGCACAAGGCCGACTCAACCTGCCCCATGACGATCGGCATCTTCCTGCGGATCATCTCCGAGAAAGCCGAGGAGGACCGCCAAGACGGAAAGAAGCGCATTACGCCCTACTGGCGCGTGGTCAAAGACGACGGCAGCCTCAATCCCAAATTCGCCGGCGGCGCCGAGGCACAAGCGGCAAAGCTCAAGGAAGAAGGTCATCAGATCATTGCAGGCAAAGGCAAGAAACCGCCGCGGGTCGCGGACTTCGACAAGTCCCTCGTGTAGCATCGCGAATAGGGTCGATACAGAGACGATAGAACCAACCGCCGGTGCCGGATGCATCGGAGCCTCCAACGGCGCGAGCGACTCCTCGCCCGACAGACGCGGGACCGAAGTGGGTGCGGCCGGCACACGGTGGTGGATTCGGGTTTGCCCTGGGCCGGTGTCATTCCGACCGGAGGCCGAAGGCCGCAGTGGAGGAATCTGGCCGCGCAGGGCAGGCACGCCATGTTCGCGACCAGATGTCTCGACTGCGCTTCGCTGCGCTCGACATGACAGGCCGTGGCCACGCACGCAGCCCTTTTTGACGGGCGCAGGCCCTGCCACCGTATCCCGACCGTGGGACCGAAGTTGCACGGGGTGAAATCGGTTGACGGGATGGCCGGGTCCGCCGATGATGGCGGCTCGACCGTAAGTCCAAATGGAATGCCACTTTTGTCGAGGTGACTTATGAGAGGATCTCATCTTGTCATCAAACCTGTTGTTATCGTGAGCGTCTGTGCCATCTGCCTGGGCACGCTCGGCTGCGCGGGGCCCACCCAGACCATCCGACAGGGACAAGACTTCTGTCGTGCGGGTATCCAGTACACGGAGGCCCTGGACAAGCTGCTCGATGTGACCATCACGACCGCGATCGACTACGACAGTGATGAGCTGCTCCGTCAGCGCAAACGCACCGATCCAAACGAGCTGCAGCCGTTCCTTCAAGAGAGAGACAAAGCTCTGGCCGAGTTGGTGACGACCCTGGAGACGTTTCGCCACCACGGCCGGCGGCTCAGGGCCTATTTCGTAAGCCTGCAGACACTCGCCAACGCGAAGCTGCAAGAGAGTGCCGAGGCCGCCGTGGGCAGTCTGAGCGGCAACATCGCAGCCGCCAACGAGAACCTGCGTGAATCGAACCGTCTGAAGCTCAGTGAAGAGGAACAGGTGTATCTCGGGCAGCTCGGGAGACTGGTGGCCAAGCACATACAGGCCGGGGCATTGCGGAGAGCGCTCCGCCGCGATGCCGCCATCATTGGCGAGCAACTCGTCCTGCATGAGAGACTCATCAAGAAGCTGAGAGACGTCCTGATGGATCGCTCCCTCGACGAGGTAGACACTCTCTGGCGGCAGAAGGTCAAGAAGCCCTACGTCGACACGACACAAACCATCGGCGAGCCCTGGAAACAGGATCGTGCCCTTTGGATCCGATCGAGCTTCTATCAGGAGGAACTGACAAAGGCCACCGAGGCGATCCACCACATGCGATTCGTCTGGATGGGCATACTCCAGCAAGAGCAGAACGTCGAGTCGCTGCAGCTTGCTCTCGGTGATATTGGTGACTTCACCGAGACCGTGCACGCGCTACACGAGGCGGGAAAGGACAAGGAGGACTGAGATGGCCAGGACCAACGATGAGGCAAACGTCGACTTGGAGACTACGCTGAAGCATCTCCGGCTGGCAAGACGACAACTGAAGAACATCGATGAGGACGAGTTGGACGCCCTGCCGGTGGAAGAGCAGCGAGAATGGGCCCGATCGCTCCAGAGGTTATCGGTGGCCATCACGAAGCTGGAGACGGCGGACCTGCAGAATCTGTCCGACGAGTTCGTGGCCCAGGAACCGCAGTTGCGTGCCACGGCGACACAACTCGACGACGATCTGGGCCAGTTGGCCGACGCGGTGGCGATGATCCACGTCGCCTCCACTGCCCTGGACACGGTTACGTCGATCGTGACGCTGTTGGCGTAGCGGACAACGTACCGCTGCGAGCAAGGAACGCGGAAGGCGAATCATGCGTGTGCGGCAACTGCACGACAAAGGGCAGATCGAGGGATTCCTGTGGCACAATCCCGAGCTGCATATCTACAGTCTGGGCGACCTGGATGATTTCTTCTGGCCGTATACGACCTGGTACGGCCGCCAGGAGGATGGCGAGCTGACGGATATCGTGCTCGTCTATGCGGGGCAGACGGCGCCGACGGTGGTGGGCCTGTCCGAACGACCGCCGGGCGTAGGCGAACTGCTGAAGGAGATGTGCCCCCTGCTGCCGGAGCGGTTTCATGCGCACCTGAGCCCGGGCGTCGAGGCCGTGTTCGAACGGACCCATCGGATCAAGCCGCACGGACCACACCATCGAATGGCGCTGCGGGACCGTTCCCGCGTGGGGCAAATCGATGGCTCCGCCGCTGCACGGCTGGGCCGGCGGGACTTGGGTGAGCTGCTCCGCTTGTACGGCGAAAGCTATCCGGGCAACTGGTTCGACGCGCGGATGCTGGATACGGGGCAGTACTTCGGCCTGCGGGTCGAGAATCGGCTGGTCAGCGTCGCGGGCGTACACGTCTACTCGGAGTCGTACCGCATCGCGGCCATCGGCAATGTTGTGACGCATCCGGGCTACAGGAACAAGGGATACGGCAAGCTCGTGATGGCGCGGCTCTGCCAGTCACTTCTGGAGAAGGTCGAGCACATCGGGCTGAACGTCAAGACCGATAATGCCGCGGCTATCACATGCTACCGAAAGCTCGGCTTCGATACCGTCGCATCCTACGCCGAATTCACCATCGAAAAGCAGGGCTGAAGGTCAGAGCTTCGTGGCCCGGATGAGGGAATTCATGTAATCGTCCCGGCAGAGCAACTCGACGTTGGCAAAGCCGGCCGACTCCAGGTCTTCCGCGAACTCATCGAATGTGAACGTGCCTCCGCCCTCGGTGTTGACGAGCATATTGACGGCGAACAACGCGCCGCCCGGCGGCTGCGTCCGGGATGCATCCATCACGATATCCCGAACCACCAGCGTGCCGCCCGGGACCAAGGCGGAGTGAATCTTGCCGTAGAGGACGCGGTTCTGCTCGCGGGAGTTCTGGTGGGCGATGGCGCTGAGCCAGGCAAAATCCGCGCCACCCGGCAATTGGTCCGTGTTGTAGTCGCCCGCCACCAGCGTAACGCGGTCGGCGGCGCCCGCCCGGGTGAGCCGCTCTCTGGCGAGTGGGATGACCTCGGGCAGGTCGAGCAGGACCGCGGTAGCCTCCGGTACGGCCAGGAGAAAGGCGATGGTCCATGTGCCCGATGCCCCACCGACGTCCAACATCCGCTGAAATTGCAGGGGCATCAGTCTCTGGACGACCTGCGGTGCGATGGGGGCCGTGAAGTTGTTCATGGCCCCAATGAAGGCGGCACAGTCGGCGTCCCGGCCCCGGATGCTGGGCGTCCTCTCGGCTTGCCGGCCCGTCTGGACGACGCGGGCAAGCTGCGCCCAACGGCGCATACAGTTGCCCTGGTGCTGGACCGCCGGCAGGATGTTGGTCGGCGAGTTGGCCGTAAGCAACTCGGCAACGCCCGCTGGGACCGCGTACGTATCCCCTTCCTTCGTCAGCAGCCCGAGCGCAGCGAGGGCATCCAGAAGGACAGCCATTGCGTTCGGGGCCGCTCCGACCCGCCCGGCCAACGCCGCAGCGGTCGCCGGCATCGGGCCCAATGCCGTAAACAGATCGAATTCCGCAGCCGCGACAACCACGCAGGCCGCCTGAAATCCTCGCACCCGCTCAAGAAGCTCATCCGCACTCCACGTTCTGTCCATGGGCAAGTGTCCTTAACTGAATCCACGCGTGCCTTTGCGGCCCGCCAGCGGCTCCGGCTCTGCCGTATCGCTGGATGGTACATGACCCGTGCACGGGCGGGCAAGGCGCAAATGCACAAAGCCTGGGCGGATCGCGAAGATTAGGCAAGCTGCCGCCGGTTTTTCGTGTTCTTTGGGCTTGACGCGGGAAACAAGTTTGGCTTAATTGTACGATAGTGAATGCGCCGACCGTATGCGGACAGGCCCAACGGCGGAGGGAGAGAGTACCTGTGCGTCGGCCGGACCGGCAAGAAAGGCGATTCCAGAGCTTATAGGAGGCTGCAAGAATGACACGGATAGTTACAACCGCAACCACGATTCTCATTTTGACCGTCGCCGCCGGATGCATGACCTCCGACACCGGAACCAGCCAGCGGCTCCCGCAACGGACCAGTCCGTACGTGACCACTTCGGACACCGGGGCGGCGACGACACCAAGCTCTTCGGAAGAAATCGATCTCGTCGAGCAGATGGCCTCGCAGCGCCAAGCCTACCGGCGCAGCCTGGAATCCCTCATCCAGTATTATGACGGCCGTGGGAACCATCAGAAGGTGACCTGGGCCCGCGACGAGCTGACGGCGCTGGACCGAATCCCGCAGTACCGGTACATCTTTGAAGTGCCCGCGAATCTCAAGGCGAGCGAGCAGATCGCGGCGGCCGACGAGTTGTATGCCGAGGCCGTCAAGATCGAGCGGGAGGCCGGGGCTCTGCCCGTGCTGAAGAATGAGGAGACGCTGAGGGCCGCGCTCGGCAAGTTCGGCGAGGTGGTCAGCCGGTACCCGACCAGTGACAAGATCGACGACGCCGCATTCCACATGGGAGAGATCCACGACTACTTCAAGGACTTTACGATCGCCCTGCAATACTACCAGGGAGCGTATCAGTGGGACCCGACGACGCCGTATCCCGCCAGATTCAGGGCCGCTACCGTTCTGGACAGGCGACTGCGCCGCCGGGCCGAGGCGCTGGAACTCTACCAGGAGGCGATTATCAAGGAAGCACAGCACACCGACGAGAGATTGGTGGCTGAGAGAAGAATCAAGGAACTGACGACGTCCCGGTGACCGCAGGGTCAGAGGAACGATCCCTTCAACGTTTGACGGGTCTGACGAGTTGTCAGACCCGTTTTCATTTGCGGGCCCGGATCGTCGGTCGGCTGGACGCCAGAGGCAAATGTCGGACGAGATCGAAAAGAGAGTCATTGAGTTCATTCGCTTGCACAGGCTCTTTGCCGGGGCAAAGAGAGTCCTGCTTGCCGTATCGGGCGGGGCCGACTCGATTGCGCTGCTCTACATTTTCGAGGCCCTCCGCACCAAAGGAAACCTCACCGCGGAGTTCGTTTGCGCGCACGTCAATCATCAACTGCGCGGGGCGGCCGGTGACGCCGACGCGCAATTCGTGGTCGATCAGGCGAATAAGCTGAGGCTTCCTGTGGCCACCCGGACTGCCGACGTACGAGGCCACGCCGGAACGCACCGATTGTCCCTGGAGACGGCGGCAAGAGAACTGCGTCTCTCGAATCTCGCTGAAATGGCGCGTGAACATGGCTGTACGTGGGTGGCCACCGGTCACCAGAAGAACGATAACGCGGAAACGCTCGTTCATCGGCTGGATCGCGGCACGGGGTTCCGGGGTCTTGCCGGCATCCGGCCGGTGCGGCCGCTCGGCGACGATCTGTGGTTGGCAAGACCGTTGCTATGCCTGACTCGCGACGAGGTCGTGCAGTATCTTGAGCGGCGAGATCTGCGATGGCGGGAGGATCATACGAATGTCGATCTCGCCTACACGCGGAACGCCATTCGACACAGGCTGCTGCCCGCCTTACAGCATGAATCCGGCGGGTCTCTGATCGAAGCGTTGTCCGGGCTGGCCACATCGGCAAGGAACCTCTACGAGCGAATCCGACGCGAGGCCGAAGAGGCGCGACCAACATTGACTAGGTTCGCTGACGGCAAGGCCGTGATCGATGGACCGGGACTGGCGGCGCTGCCTGAGCCGGTCGCGATCGAACTGGTCCGCCAGGCGCTGGTGGATCTCGGCTGTCGTGAAGACGAGTTGAAACAATGTCACTATAGAGGCATCCTGGAACTGGCGAGCAAGGGTGTCGGTGGTCGCCGGATCTCCCTGCCGGAGGGATTCTCTGCTCGATATGAACGCCGGCGGGTCACTCTCGGTTCCGTCGAGGATACAGGAGCGCCGGGAGGGACGACCACGCCGCCAGCGCCCGTGATTCTCCAGGTGCCCGGAGAAACACGGTTTGACGAATACCATATTGAAGCAAGAATCCTGGAGCGGGCCGAGGTTGGCCCCGTGCATATCAGGCGTGACAGCGGCCGTTTCAACGAGTATCTTGATTTCGATCGGGTGAAGCCGCCTGTTGTCGTGCGGGCGCGTCGGCCCGGGGACCGGTTTCAGCCGTTGGGAATGCCCGACGAAAAGAAGGTCGGCAAGTTTCTAACGACGGCCAGGCTCCCCCGAGACGAACGAGAGGGGGTGCTGGTCTTCGCCGATCGCGAAAAGATCATCTGGCTCTGTCCGGTGCGCATCGGCGAGCGGGCAAGAGTCACGGAGGAGACCGAGCGCATCGTCAGTCTGAAGGTCAGGGGGCCTGAGCTACGGAAGAAATCAAAGGAGGCCTTGTGATGAATGCCACACGCCGTGAGTTTCTCAAGATGGCAGCCGCCGGTACATTGTTATCGCGGTCTTTGTCGGCGGAAGAATCCAGCCGCACGCGTCCACCGAACATCGTGTTCATCCTCGCGGATGACCTGGGCTGGACCGAGCTGGGATGCTACGGCAACTCATTCAATGAGACGCCCAACCTGGACAAGCTGGCGGCCGAAGGGATGCGATTCACGGCGGCTTACGCCGCGGCCCCCGTCTGCTCCCCCTTTCGGGCCGCCCTGATGACCGGGCAGTACCCCGTGCGGACCGGTATTACGGACTACCTGCGACCGAACGATCCGAAGCACCTTTCGCTCGATCATGTGACGCTGCCTGAGATGCTGAAAAAGGCGGGCTATAGCACCGGCATCATGGGCAAATGGCATCTGACCGGCTATGCGATCCAGGGCGCAACGGAGACGCCGCCGAGCGAACACGGCTTCGATGAAGTCATCGTTTCCGAGAACAGGGGCATTGGCGGCGGCAGCTATTTCTTCCCCTACCACTTCAACAAGGAGATCAAGCAGCGTCTGCGCGGCAAGGAGCACCTCGTCGACCGCTGCAATCTGGAGGCGGTGGAATTCATCGAGCGGAACAAGGAGCGGCCCTTCTTCCTGTACGTCAGCCACTACGCCGTGCATACAAAGCTGGACGGCAAGCTTGAGCTTGTGACGAAATACGAGGCCAAGCCGGAGGGCGGCAAAGGATTCAGGGCGTCAAAGAACAACCCCCATCTTGCGGCCCAGCTTGAGGCCATCGACAAGGGCGTAGGGATGATCCGGGACAAGCTCCGCGACCTCGGTTTGCTGAATGATACCATCATCATCTTCACCAGCGACAACGGCGGCGAGGACCGAGTGACGTCCAACGCGCCGCTCCGGGCCGGCAAGTCAACGCTGTACGAGGGCGGCATCCGCGAACCGCTCATCATTTACTGGCCCGGCGTGACCCAGCCCGGCAGCATCTGCGATGCGCCGGTCTGCACCATGGACTTCTACCCGACATTCGCACAGGCCGCCGGCAGTGAGCCGACACAATCCGTTGACGGCGTCTCGCTTATGCCTGTCCTCAAGGACCCAAGCGCACGGCTCGAAAGAGACACGCTGTACTGGCACTATCCCTTGCCGCAGCCGCACTTCCTTGGCGGCCGATCCGCCGGGGCCATCCGCAAAGGCCACTGGAAACTGATCGAGTTCTTCGACTCGGGCGAAGTCGAGCTGTACGATTTGGTCAAAGACCTTGGCGAGCAGAACAACCTCGCCGTCGCGGAACCGGACAGGAAACGTGAACTCGTGGAAGCCCTGCATGTGTGGCAACAGCAGGTCGAAGCAACCTTTCCGCAAGGTCAGCCAAGAAGGAAATAAACCGCATTCAAGAGCGCCTGACGCAAACGCCCTGCTGCCCCTGCAACCAGATCAATGAAAAGGAGTACGAACATGCGAAGAAGCACGCGTCGGCATTTTATGAAGACGGTCGGTCTGGGCGCAGTATATGCCGCAATCGGCGCATCGCCCAGAAGGACGACGCAGGCGGCGGACAACACAGAATCTCGTCCGAACATCTTGTTCTGTATTGCCGACGATTGGTCGTGGCCGCACGCGAGCATTGCGGGAGACAAGGTGGTCAAGACGCCGAACTTCGATCGCGTCGCCCGCGAGGGCGTGCTGTTCGACCATGCGTTCGTGACCGCGCCGTCGTGCACGCCATCCCGCGGCTCGATTGTCACCGGCCAGTGGCATTGGCGGCTGAAGGAAGGAGGGAACCTGTGGAGCACGTTGCCGGCCGGACTACCCGTCTACCCCGACCTGCTTGAGGAATCCGGCTACCACGTGGGCTTCACCCGCAAGGGCTGGGGACCGGGACGACACGAGCCGGGCGGGCGGACACGAAACCCGGCGGGGCCGCAATACAAGGATTTCAGAGCCTTCCTCAAGGCCCGGCCCGCGGGAGTTCCGTTCTGTTTCTGGTTCGGCAGCCACGACCCGCATCGCGGCTACGAGTGGGAGTCCGGCGTCAAGAGCGGAATGAAGTGGCGGGATGTGGACGTGCCGGGGTGCCTGCCCGATAGTGAAACCGTTCGCAAGGACCTCTGCGACTACTATTGGGAGGTCGAGCGGTTCGATCGTGAAGTGGGTGAATTGTTGGAGATGCTCGAAGAGCAAGGCGAACTCGATAATACACTGGTGGTGCTCACCGGCGACAACGGATTGCCTTTCCCACGATGCAAGAGCAATCTCTACGATAGCGGGACAAACGTGCCCCTGGCCGTGCGGTGGACTGCGGAAGTGAAAGGGCAACGGGTCGTCAAGGATTTCGTCAGCCTGCAGGACCTTGCACCGACGTTCCTGGAGGCGGCGGGCCTGACGCCGCCAGGGCGGATGACCGGACGCAGCCTCCTGCACACGCTCAAGTCCGACCGCTCGGGGCGTGTGGATTCCTCGCGGGACCACGTTCTGACGGGCAAGGAACGCCACGCCTGGGTCCGTAAGGGCGGGCTCGGCTATCCATGCCGGGCCATCCGCACATACGACTACCTGTACATTCGGAACTTCGAGCCCGACCGCTGGCCCGCCGGCGATCCCGTGGATGGCGGCGAGCCCTATTACAAGAACAGAGGCTACGGAGACATCGATAATTCGCCGACAAAGTCCTGGATGATGGAGCACCGGCAGGAACGCGAGGTGAAGTCGCTGTTCGAGCTGGCCTTCGAAAAGCGGCCGGCGGAAGAACTCTACGACTTGCGAAAGGACCCGGACCAGCTCAGGAACATCGCCGACGATCCGGAGTATGGCGACGCGAAGAAGGAGCTTGTGGCCGGACTGCTGGCGGAGTTGAAAGCCACTCAAGACCCGCGTGTCCTCGGCCGGGGCGAGGTGTTCGACGGCTATCCGTACTATGGCGGCCGACAGCCCAAGAAGCAGTAGGTG
>Ga0207752_1000147_pt1 | contig 32611 bp, 26 predicted proteins | sample Pon2CUnioCityCA_6_FD_187272 | JGI IMG/M metagenome (GOLD analysis project Ga0207752, IMG submission 187272) | Marine sediment microbial community from Union City, CA, USA - Pond 2C Sediment 2 (SPAdes) | ecosystem: Environmental > Aquatic > Marine > Intertidal zone > Salt pond sediment ... | reverse complement strand
CCCAGCGAGCCGACCGCATCGAGGGTGATCTGCAATTGCCCGAGCAGTCGGCCGAACAGGCTGCCGGTTTCGCCGCTGGTTTCGCCGCCGGTCTGCTCAGCGGCCTGTGAATCGTTCCGATTCGCTTCGTCGTCGGCCATATCTTTCCCCGTGGCTGCTTGGTTCAGTGCGGCGACAAATTCGTGCAAGCGCGGTCTGTCGCGCACCGCAATACCGTTGAGATCATCGCTTTTCAGCGTCACCAGGCGGCGCTCGCCGGCGGCATTGAGGCCCAGCAGCGTGGCGCTCTCGCCGGTGCGATCGACCACCGCCAGCGGTGCGACCAGGCCGTGCACGCCCTCCGGCAATTCGCCCAGCTGTTGCACCGTGCGATCGGCGTAAAAGGCCCCGTGGCAGACCGGCAGCAGCACCAGCTGCAGGCCGACCACCAGCGCCAGCGCGCCCTCCAGCGAGCCGCGCCCGCCGCCGGCCCAGCGCGCTCGCAGCCACAGACCGCAGAGCACCAGCAGACCGACCAGCAGCGCCAGCAGCAGCGGCCGCAGGCCACCGTCGCCGAGCAGCGCGCGGGCGAAGGCGGATCTGTCATCCGCGGCGAACAGCACGGCGCTGAGTGAAAAGAGTTTGAGTGTCAGCAGAAAGGTCATCGCAGCTACCCCGATCAGCGCCAGCCATTGCGCGCGCATTTGCCAGCTATCGCCCAACCTGTCCAGCAGCGCGCCGCCGCCGCGGGCGATCAGCCACAGCAGCGGCGCGATGACCAGCAGCAGGATCAGCGCCGTCAGCAGCAGGCGGAAGCCGGCGAACACGTAGATCTCATCGACCAGTTTGAACGGTGGATCGAAACCCAGCACCAGCGCCCGGCTGCGCAGCGCCAGATAGCCGCTGGCGTAGGCGATAACGCTCGCCGTGCCGAGCAGCGTGCCGATGTTTTTCGCCAGCTCGAAAATGTCCATTGGCGGTGCGTCGCTGGTCGCTTTAGCGGCCGAAGACCTGCGGCCCGGCCCAGAGGTAGGGGTCGTCTCGCCCATCGCTTTCGATCATCTCCCGCATCGCCCGCTGCGCCGCCAGCGCCGGGCTTTGCCCGGCTTGCAGCGCGCGATAAAAATGTTCCATCCAGCGCGCATTGCTGCGCGACTGCACCCGCCATCGGCTCATCACCACCCGCCCGGCGCCGCCGACCAGCGGCGCCCAGGGCAGGCCGAAAACCTCGTTGGAAATGCGCAGGTTGACCCGCGCGCCCTCGCAGGCGCTGAACACCGCCAGCCGCGTGTCGCGCCAGTTGACCGCCAGCAGCTCGGCGGCGGAGAGGGCTTTCTCCGCCCGCGGCAACGCCGGGTTCGTCAATTTCAGCCGCGACAGCAGCGGCTCGAAGCCATCGAATTCGCCGTGCAGCAGCACGTGCAGATGGGCGTGGCTGCCGAGTGCGTTCAGCGCGGCGGTGGCGTCGAGCCTGGCCGCGTCGATGCGCGTGACCTGCAGCCCGCCGCGCTTCTCCAGCCCGGCGACCTCGCCGGTATCGGCCTCGATGCTGGCGTCGAACAGCGCGCCGACTTCAGCGACCGCGCGTGGCTGGCTGCGCAGCATGCGCGCGGCAAAGCTCGCGCTCGGCGCATACGACACGGCGCGCTGCTGGATCAGATAGCGCCCGCTCGGCTCGATCAGCGCCTCGAAGGGCAGCGTCACCAGCGGCCCCTGCGGCACGATCAGTATCTGTTCGCCGAGCAGCTGTTCGAAGGGCGCGAGCAGATAGCTGTACAGCTCGCGCGCCGCGGTGACGTCGAAGTCGCGATCCGGGCTGCGCGCGCTCTCGCTCAGCCGGCCGACCTTGTCGAGCAGTGCCGGCTCGGGCAGGAATACGGTCTTGACCGTCTCCCCGGCCGGGCTGATCACCCACAGCAGTACATTGGTCGGCGTCGCCCAGTAGAGCAGCGTGGCGATGCCGGATTCGCGCACCGCGGCGCGCAACTCGCCCAGCGTCGCCGGGTGGTAGTCGGCTTTCGCCAGCGTCTCCAGGGTGCCGGCGAAGCGGCCGTCGGCGCGCAGTTCGGCGCGCCGCGCGCGCAGCGCATCCAGCTGGTCGACGGCGCTGTCGAGATCGAATTCGATGCCGGCGATGGTGGTTTCGACCAGATCGGTGAGCAGTGCGCTTTCGCGCGCTTCGATTTCCACCAGCCGGCTCAGCCAGCCGCGCTCGGCGGCGCTGAAATCGTTGCCGGCGAAGGCCGCGGAGAGCCGGCCGAGACCGGCCGCGCGGATCGATTCGAAAGCGGCGAAAGCGGCTTCCGGCTGGCCCAGGGCGAGCAGCCGCAGGCCCAGATCGCGGACCAGCTCGGGGCGGTTTTCGACCACCGTGCCGCGGCCGCGCAGATCGAACAGCGAGGCGCGCTCGCGCTGCAGCTCGTCCGCGGCCTCGCGGAAGAAGCCCAGCGCGGCGCGCTGTTCGCCGCGCACGTCGGCGCTCAGCCCGCGCAGGTACAGGGTGCGCGGATCGCGGCTCTCGCCGTCGCCGGCGACCTGATCGATCAGCCCGGCCAGTTCGCTGTATTCGTCGAGCCCGGAGGCGCCGGCGGAGAAGTCGTCGTTGACCAGCACATCGTCGCCGCTGGTCGCGTTGAACAGGCCGGAGGTGGTCTGTTTTTCGAACGAGGCGCGCTGCTCGATCAGAAACAGCCGCGGTTCGAGGCGGTCGAGAAAACCCTGCGCCTGCGCGGCGAGAAAGTCCCAGCCGAGCCGCCCGGCGATCTGCCTGGCCTCGGCGTAGTGGCTTTTCGCCGCCGCCACCGCGCGCCGGCAGGCGCCCCAGCCGTCGCCGCCGTCGGCGACTTCATCGGCGGATTGGGCGTCGACCAGCTTGCGGTAGTCGCAGCGCTCGGCGAATTTTTGCAGTGCGTCGCCGGCGTCGAGGCGGGCGTAGAAGCGCTCATCGTCGCCGCCGGCGAAGCGGATCGCGCGCAGCGCACTGATCAGGCCGGCCTCCAGCTCGCCGCGACTGGTCAGCAGTTGCGCGGCGTAATCGGCCAGCTCGTAGCGCTGCTTGGCGCTCGGCTGGTCGCCGGCGGCGGCCTCGGCGCTGGCGAAGGCGCGCGCCGCGGCGCCGTGGTCGGCGGTGCCGTAGATGTGCGCGCGGGCGATGCCGATCCAGGCGTCGAAGGCGGTGTCGCCGGCGCCGGCGGCGGTCGCCGCCTGCACGGCGCGCTGGTAGCTGTCGATGGCCTCGGCGAAGCGGCCGCTGAAGCGCTGCACCGTGCCCAGTTCCCACAGCCCGCGGGCCAGGGTTTCGCCCTCGGCGTTGGCGGTGAGGCGCTGCAGTTGCGCCTCCAGCCGGGCGGCTTCGCGCGGTTGCTGCTGGCCGCTGCTGCGAAAGTGATCGACGTAGGCCTGGCGCGCCGCGCTCAGCCCGGCGAGGTCGGCGGCTGATGCGGGGCCGCTCATCAGCGCGAGCCAGACGAGCGCCCGCAGGATCGGGCGGGTGCGCAGGCTGCGGCTGCGGCGGCGCTGCTGTGTTTGCTGCTCGTCACGCATGAATCCTCCCCGGTGCGGATCGAGTGCCGACGACCGTCGCCAGACTACGCCTTTGCGCCGGCCGAGCCAACGCTGCGGCGCTGCCGGCGGGGTGAAAATGCGGTTTTTCAGGGCGTTGGCGGCGGCGCCTGCATCGGGTAGATTCGAGTCTGCCCCCGGCAACAGCCAGTTGGCAACGGCCAGTTGGCAGGCAGCCAACCGGCAAACAACCACCGAAGAGGACTCCCGCCATGCACGCGCTGCGTCAATTGTTTCTGCTTCCCGCCTTCGCCCTGCTCGCCACCGGCGCCGCACAGGCCGCGGATGTGATCAGCGAAAAGAACATCGGCATGGAGCTGGCGCGCGACATCGCCAGCGAGACGGTGCTCGCCTGCCGCGAGGCCGGCTACCACGTCAGCGCGGTGGTGGTCGATCGCCACGGCCTGATGCGCGCCGCGCTGCGCGATGATCTGGCCGCGCGCTTCACCCTGGAGATCGCCGAGCGCAAAGCCAACATGACCGCCATGGCCTGGACCGACAGCGGCCAGTTTCGCGCCGCCCGCGAGGACATCCGCCAGGAGCTGAACCACATCGACGGGTTGATCGTGATGGAGGGCGGCGTGCGCATCGTCTCCGCCGGCTTCAACCTCGGCGCGGTCGGCGTCAGCGGCGCGCCGGGCGGGGATCTGGATGCGGGCTGCGCGCTGCAGGCGCTGGAGGAACTCGAAGCGCGCATCGAATTCGCCATCGAATAGCGCCGCTGGCCGGCCGCCCTACAGGCAGTGATCCAGCTGGCGGTACAGCGGGCCATCGCCGTCGAGGCGGATCGGCAGCGCCATGTTGCCCTGTTCGCAGGTCGGCCGCAGCTCCAGCATTCGCACTTCCTTCGGATCGTCCGAGCGGCCGCGAGGTCGCTCAGGCCTTTTCGATATCGACGTAGGTGTCGTTGTAAATCGCTCCGTCGGCGATATCGGCCTTCAGATCCGCGCTGATCAGCGCGTTGGTGGTCTGCCCGGTGGCGCTGCTGCGGCGCCAGGCGCCCTTCGGCGAATAGAGCACGCCGCGGCGCATTTTTGTGCTGATCTGCGCGCGCAGGTGAACTTCGCCGCGGTCGTTGTACACGCGCAGCAGATCGCCGTCGGCGATGCCGCGTTCGGCGGCGTCGTCCGGGTGGATCTCGATCGGCTCCGGGCCGTCGCTGGCCGGATGGCTGCCGAAGGTGGCGTTGGTGCGATCAAAAGCCGAGGGCGTGACCAGGGTGAAAGCGCGATCTACGGCGATGGGTCGGTACCGGGGTAGGCCGCAGCCGAAGCGGTTTTCGAGATCCTGCGAGTACAGCTCGATGCGCCCGGAGGGCGTGGCCGGCTGGACGTTGACGCACATCTGCGGGGTTTCGCCGTCGGCCGCTTTCATCGCCACCGCTGCATTCGTCGGCAGCTGGCTGGCGCGGCAGCCGAGTTTTTCCGCGTCGTAGGCGTCGTCGATCAGCTGCTCGTCGCTGGCGGTGAATTCGTCGCCTTCGAAGCCGAAGCGCGCCGCCAGCCGGCGGAAGATCTCGGTATTCGGCAGCGCCTCGCCCACCGGCGGGATCACCGGCGCGCTGCGCTGCAACCAGTTCTGGCCGTAGGCGGCGAAGATTTCATCGTGCTCGAAGTGGCTGCAGGCCGGCAGGATCACGTCGCAAAAGGCCATGCTGTCGGTCATCACCACGTCGCAGCCGACGGTGAACAGCTCCTCGCGCGACAGCGCCGCGATCATCCGGTTCTGATCCGGATGCGTGGCGACCGGATTGTGGCTGTAGATCATCGTCGCGCGGATCGGCGGGTCGAGGCTGTCGTCGAGCAGGTGGCGGGCGGCGTCGACGATGTTGAATTCGCGCGTGCCGGCGGGCGCCAGATCGGGGCGCCGCAGCTTGTCGGTGGTCGCCGGGAAGCTCGCTCCCTGGCCGCCGATGACGCCGGCGCCGGGGCGGCCCATCTGCCCGCTGAGCACTTGCAGCGCCATCGCCGCGCGCAGCGCCGAGCCGCCGCTGGCGCCGCGTTCCAGGCCGACGCCGGTGGTGGTGGCGACGGCTTTGGCTTCTGCGTACAGCTCGACGAATCGCTCGATATCTGCCAGCTCCAGCCCGCAGATTTCCGCCGCGTCGGCCAGCGAGTAGGCCCGCGCGGCAGCCAGATATTGCTCGTGGCCGCTGACCCGGCGGGCGATGAAATCGTGGTCGAGCAGGTTGCGGCGCGCGAACTCGGCGGCCATCGCCAGCCCCAGCACCACGTCGGTGTTGGGCTTCGGCTGCAGGTGCAGATCGGCCTGCTCGGCGACCTTGATGCGCTTGGGATCGATCACCACCAGCCTGCCGCCGCGCTGCCGGGCGCGCTTGATGATGCGCTGGAAGTGCAGGTTGGAGGTGGTGATGTTGCTGCCCCAGACGACGATCAGGTCCGAGTGCTCGGCCTGCTCGGGCATCATCCCCGGCGCGCTGCCGAACAGGCTGGCGTAGGCCGCCGCGCGCACCCCGCCGCAGAGCGCCTTGCGGTACAGCTGGGTGGCGCCGAGCCGGTGGAAGAAGCGGTAGTCCATCGAGCCCATCGCCAGCTGGCCGTGGGGGCCGGCGTAGTTCAGCGGCAGCACCGTCTGCGGGCCGTGTTTTTCGATCGCCGCAGTGAAGCCAGCGTGCACCCGATCCAGCGCCTCATCCCAGCTGATCGGGGTGAATCCATCGCCGCCGCGCGGGCCGGTGCGCAGCAATGGCGTGCGCAGGCGGCGCGGGCCGTGGACGAAATCCGGGTAGTATCTGGCGACCTTTTTGCAGATCACGCCCTCGGTGTAGGGATTGGCGTGGGAGCCTTTGACCTCGACGATTTCGCCGTCGGCGACCTGCACCGACAGGCTGCAGGTGTCCGGGCAATCCAGCGGGCAGACGCTGGGTTTGATCTCAACATTCGCGGCGCGATTCATGGCGCGATCCTCCTCGATAGTGGGATCAGATTACGCCGACATTGGCACCGCAAGAAGTGCCAATAATTGCTAACGCTACGGAGCCAATCCTTGTGCAAGCCACCTCCCGATGGCGATAGCCGCCAGAGCCGGCTTGATTTCGGTGGCATTCAATCGGCCTGCGGCGGCTATCGCCATCGGGTGATGGCTCCTAAAGAGTGGCGTGGTTGGCTCATGTCCATGAGCGGGTCAGATCGTAGAATCCAATCCCCCTGTTCCGATTTGCAGAGTCCCCGATGATCGAATTGCACCCGGATACCACCGTCAGCGCGCGCGATGTCTTCGGCATCGACAGCGATCTGCAGGTGCCCGCCTTCAGCGCGCGCGACGAGCACGTGCCGGAGATCGACCCCGCCTATCACTTCAACCACGATGTGACGCTGGCGATCCTCGCCGGCTTCGCCCGCGACCGCCGGGTGCTGGTGCAGGGCTACCACGGCACCGGCAAATCGACGCATATCGAGCAGGTCGCCGCGCGCCTCAACTGGCCCTGCGTGCGGGTCAATCTGGACGGCCACATCACCCGTTTGGATATGGTCGGCCGCGACACGATTGCGATCCGCGACGGCCGCCAGGTGACCGAATTTCAGGAGGGGATTCTGCCCTGGTCGCTGCAGCGCCCGGTGGCGCTGATCTTCGATGAATTCGACGCCGGCCGGCCGGACGTGATGTTCGTCATCCAGCGGATTCTCGAACGCGACGGCAAGTTCACCCTGCTCGATCAGAACCGCGTGCTGCAGCCGCACCCGGCCTTTCGCCTGTTCGCCACCGCCAACACCGTCGGCCTCGGCAATCTCAACGGCCTGTACCACGGCACGCAACTGCTCAATCAGGCGCAGATCGACCGCTGGAACATCGTCACCACGCTCAACTACCTGCCGCGCCGCGATGAAGTCGAGATCGTCATGGCGCGGGTGCCGGCCATCGCCGACCCGGCTGCCGACGCGGCCGCCGACGGCCGCGGTCGCGCGCTGGTCGAATCGATGGTCGCGGTCGCCGAGCTGACCCGCAAAGGCTTCGCCGCCGGTGACATCTCCACCGTGATGTCGCCGCGAACGGTCATCAGCTGGGCGGAAAACTGGGAGATCTTCGGCGATCTGGCGCGCGCCTTCCGGCTGAGCTTTTTGAACAAGTGCGACGAGGCCGAGCGCTCGATCGTCGCCGAGTACTACCAGCGCGCCATCGGCGAGGAGCTGGACTACGACATCGCCGTGGTGCCGGACGACAACGGATGAGCGAGGAGGCCGCGCAGCGCGCGCGCAAGCGGCGCCTGGAGCGCCACGCCTCGGCGGCGATCCGCGCGCTCTCCGGCGAACCGCGCGCCGAATACCGCAACCGCCGCCTGCTGGTCGACGAGCGCGCGGTGCCGGTGGGCAGCCCGCATCTGGCCGTGGATGCGGCGGTGCACCCGGATCAGCGCATCCGCGGCGCCGCCGATGCGCTCGGTCTGCGGCTGCGCTTCAGTGATCGCGCGCTGCACCGCCGGCTCAGCCCGAAGTCGCCGCTGTCGCGGCTGGTGTTCGAAATCCTCGAACAGCTGCGCGTCGAAGCGCTGCTGCCGGACTCGCTGCCCGGGGCGCGGAAAAATCTCGACGCCGCCTTCAACCACTGGTGCCGCGAGGCGCGCGCCACGGGCATGGTCGACAACGAGATCGGCCTGCTGGTGTATTCGATCACCCAGATCGTGCGCGCGCGGCTGCTGATGTCGCTGCAGGATGAGGAGGTCGAGGGGCTGATCGAGGCCACGCGATTCAGGCTGGCGCCGCTGATCGGCAGGCCGCTGGCCGCGCTGCGCGGGCTGGTCGGCGATCAGGCCGGCTACGCCGAGCAGGCCGCGGCGATTGCCGAAGTCATCGCCGAGATCGCCCGCGGCCAGCTGGATGGCGACGCAGACGCGGCCAGCGCTGCCGCGCGGGTGTCGTTCCTGTCCCCCTTCGGCTGGAGCGAGGGCGAGGAGAGCGCCGCGCCGGGCAGTGCGGCATCCGGCGCCGCGCCGTTGCAGTCCGGCGATCCGCTGGACGACTACCGGGTCTTCAGCCGCGCCTACGACATCCAGTGCAGCGGCGGCGATCTCTACCCGCTGCGCTATCTGGCACCGCTGCGCCGCGAGCTGGACGGGCTGGTCGCGGCGCAGGCGGTGAGCGTGCCGCGACTGGCGCGGCGGCTACAGCGGATCTTCGCCACGCCGCGGCGCGCCGGTTGGCACTTCGGCGAGGAGGAGGGCCTGCTCGACGCCCGCGCGCTCGGCCAGCTGGTGGCCAATCCCGACTACCGCCAGGTGTTCCGCCGCGAGCGCTACACGCCGCACAGCGACGTGGTGTTGAGTTTTCTGGTCGACAACTCCGGCTCGATGAAGCGCCAGCGCTTCGAGAGCGTGGCGATTCTGCTGGATATCTGGTGCCGCGCGCTGGCGCTGGCCGGGGTGCGCACGGAGGTGCTCGGCTTCACCACCGCCGAGTGGAGCGGCGGCCGCGCGCTGCGCGATTACCGGCGCGCCGGCTCGCCGCCGCAACCGGGCCGGCTGAACGCCACCCAGCACGTGGTTTACAAAGACGCCGACACGCCGTATCGCCGCGCGCGACCGGCGATCGCCGCGATGCTGCGCACGCTGCACTTTCGCGAGGGCGTCGACGGCGAGGCGCTCGACTGGGCCTGCCAGCGGCTGCGCCGGCGCAGCGAGCCGCGCAAGGTGCTGGTGATGTTCTCCGACGGCGCGCCGATGGACACGGCCACGCTGCAGTACAACGGCGAGGATTATCTCGACCGCCACCTGCGCGCGGTGGCGCGGGTGATCGAGCGCCGCGGCGAGGTGCAGCTCGGCGCCATCGGCATCGGTCTGGACATGCGCGAGTACTTCGCCCGCAGCCTGTCGCTGGATCTGAGCGGCACGCTGGACGGCCGGGCGTTCAATGCGCTGGAGGCGCTGTTCGCCGGTGCGCCGCCGGGCTGAGTGGCGGGCTGAGTCGCGGGCTGAGTCGCGGGCTGTGCGGCGCGCCGGCGGGCCTCAGTCCGCCGGTTGCAGCGGCAGATCCGATGCCATCGTCTCCACCAGTGCGGCCAGCGCCGCGGCGGCCGGCGACAGGCTCAGCCCGGCGGGGCGGATCAGCCCCACTTCGCGCTCCACCAGCGGCCGCCGCAGGGCGATGAAGCGCAGCCGCAGCCACTCGCGCGGGAAGGCCAGCCAGGGCAGCGTGGTGGCGGCGACGCCGGCCTCCAGCATCGCCGTCAGCGAGACCATATTGGAGACCGACAGCGGCGCGTCGCGCAGGTACTGCGCCGCGTCGGTGCCGTCGAGCAGGCGGCTGGTGCCGTTGTCGATCAGCTCGTGGCCGGCCAGCGCCGACCAGGGCAGCGGGCCGTCGCCGCCGGCCAGTGGATGATCCTCGCGGCAGACCAGGCCGATGGGTTCGCGCCACAGCGGCTGGAAATCCAGCTCGGCGTCGTGCTCCCAGCGACTGGCGATGGCGAAATCCACCTGTCGCTCGCGCACCCAGCGCTGCAGCTCGCGCGCGGTGCCGTCGCGCAGGCTGACGCGCAGCTGCGGGTGGTCGGCGATGAAGCGCTGCAGCACCCCCGGCAGCAGGCGGCTGGCCACCGAGGGCACGGCGGCGACGCTGACCCGGCCGCGGCGCCGCTCGGCGACCTGCAGCAGGTCGTCGACGCTGCGCTGGTAGTGCTCCAGCAGCGCTTTGATCTGCGGGTAGCAGTAGCGGCCGTAGGGGGTGAGCAGGGCGCGGCCGCCCTTTTCGAACAGCGCCGCGCCGAGCTTGCGCTCCAGCTCGCGGATCGACAGCGACACCGCCGGCTGGCTGCGGTGCGCCTGGCGCGCGGCGGCGTGGAAGCTCTCCAGCTCGACGACCAGCACGAAGTGGCGCATCTGGGCGGGGCTGAGATCTGGCAGCACTGAAGTATTTCCAATCGATCAATAGCAATTACCAATTATTCCTTATCGAAAGAAGCGCCGTAAACTGGCGCAAACCCTTCCGGGGCAAAGCCCATGCGCGATTCGAGGAGTGCACCGATGAGCGAGCAGACCTTTTGCAATTACATCGCCGGCGAGTGGCTCGACGGCCCGAGCCAGGTCGCCAACGTCAACCCCTCGGATACCCGCGACACCATCGGCCACTACGCCCAGGCCAGTATCGAGCAGCTCGATGCCGCCGTGGCCGCGGCCCGATCCGCCCAGCGCGAGTGGGCGCAGAGCGGCCTCGAAGCGCGCTACAAGGTGCTGATGGCGATCGGCGATGAAATGATCGCGCGCTCCGCCGAGATCGGCGAGCTGCTCAGCCGCGAGGAGGGCAAGACCCGTCCCGAGGGCGCCGGCGAGGTCTATCGCGCCGGGCAGTTCTTCCACTACTACGCCGCCGAGGTGCTGCGCCAGCAGGGCGAGAGCGCCGACTCGGTGCGCCCCGGCGTCGAGGTTTTCACCCACCGCGAGCCGATCGGCGTGGTCGGCGTGATCACCCCGTGGAACTTCCCGGTGGCCTGCGCGGCGTGGAAGATCGCCCCGGCGCTGGCCTTCGGCAACGCGGTGGTCTGGAAGCCGGCCAATCTGACCCCCGGCAGCAGCTGGGCGATGGCCGAGATCATCTCCCGCCAGGCGATTCCCGCCGGGCTGTTCAATCTGGTGATGGGCGCCGGCGGCAGCGTCGGCGAGGCGCTGATCAACCACGCCGATGTGAGGGCGGTGAGCTTCACCGGCTCGGTGGCGGTGGGTCGCGGCGTGGCCGCCGCCTGCGCCGCGCGCTTCGCCAAGGTGCAGCTGGAGATGGGCAGCAAGAATGCGCTGCTGGTGCTGGACGACGCCGATCTCGAAACGGCGGTCAACTGCGCCATCAACGGCGCCTTCTTCAGCACCGGGCAGAAGTGCACCGCCTCCTCGCGGCTGATCGTCACCGAAGGCATCCACGACCGCTTCGTCGCCGCCATGGTCGAGCGCATGAAAACCCTGAGGATCGGCCCGGCGCTGGACGCCGACAGCCAGATCGGCCCGGCGGTGGACGGCAAGCAGCTCGAACAGAACCTGCGCTACGTGGCACTGGCCAAAGAGGAAGGCGCCAGGCTGGAATGGGGTGGCGAGCGACTCGAATGCGCCACTCCCGGCTTCTACATGCAGCCGACCCTGTTCAGCGGCACCGACAACAGCATGCGCATCAACCGCGAGGAGGTCTTCGGCCCGGTGACCTGCGTGATCCGGGTGGCCGATTACGAAGCGGCGCTGGCGGCGGTCAACGACACCGAGTTCGGCCTCACCGCCGGCATCGTCACCCAGTCGCTCAAATACGCCAGCCACTTCCGCCGCAACGCCGAGGCCGGCTGCGTGATGGTCAATCTGCCCACCGCCGGCACCGACTACCACGTGCCCTTCGGCGGGCGCAAATCCTCCAGCTACGGCTCGCGCGAGCAGGGCCGGTACGCCATCGAGTTTTACACCCAGGTGAAGACGGCCTACGTACACGCCGGCTGATTTCAGCCACAGAACAGCCCCGGAAAAATCCGATTGAGCAGCGAGGGTGCCAACATGCAGCACGAAGACCTGATCGTCATCGATGGCCTGCAATACTGCCGCTGGGATCGCAATGTGTTCCAGCAGCTGCGCGACGGCGGCGTCAGCGCGGTGCACGTCACCATCGCCTATCACGAAAACGCCCGCGAGACCCTGTCGCGCATCGGCGAGTGGAACCTGCTGTTCGAGCTGCACGGCGATCTGGTGATGCCGGTGCACTGCGCCGACGATGTGCTCAGAGCCAAACAGAGTGGCCGCGTCGGCATCGTCACCGGCTTTCAGAATCCGTCGCCGATCGAGGACGACATCGCGCTGATCGAGATCTTCCACCAGCTCGGCGTGCGCTTCATGCAGCTCAGCTACAACAACCAGAGCCTGCTGGCGACCGGCTGCTACGAGGCCGAGGACCCGGGCATCACCCGCTTCGGCAGGCAGGCGATCGCCGAGATGAACCGCGTCGGGCTGGTGGTGGACATGTCGCACAGCGCCGAGCGCAGCACGCTGGAGGCGATCGAGATCTCCAGCCGGCCGATCGTCATCTCGCACGCCAACCCGAGCAGCTTTCACCCGGCGCTGCGCAACAAGTCGGACACGGTGCTCAAAGCGCTGGCGGCAAGCGGCGGCCTGCTCGGCTTCAGCCTGTATCCCTTCCACCTCAGGCACGGCCCGGACTGCACGCTGGAGGAGTTCAGCGAGATGATCGCGCGCACCGCCGATCTGATGGGCGTGGAGCGCATCGGCATCGGCTCCGACCTGTGCCTGAACCAGCCGGTCGAGGTGCTGGAATGGATGCGCAACGGCCGCTGGTCGAAGCAGATGGACTACGGCGAGGGCTCGGCGAGCAACGCCGGCTGGCCCGATCCGCTGCCCTGGTTCCGCCACAGCGGGGATTTTCCGAATATCACTCGGGCGCTGGTCGATCGCGGTTTCAGCGATGCGGACGTGGCGCGGATCATGGGCCGCAACTGGCTGGATTTTTTCGCCGCCAGCTTCGGCCCGCAAAAGGATTCCTGAGCGAGGCGCCCGGCAGAGGCGCCCGATGCGACGGCCACACCGTCACCAACTATCCGAGGCGGGGTCCAGACCACGCCAACACCCGCAACAGGGGCCGGCCCGCCGTGGCCGCCACCGGGAGAGAGGATCGCGATGAATCAGGCCAATCCGCCGGCGGCCGCGCCGCCCGCTTCCAGCTTCGCCAGCGCCGCGCTGCGCCCGCCACAGCAGGTGATGCGCCTGTCGCGGATGGGCGCCCGCTACCCGACGCGGCTGAGTTTCGTGCGCAGCCTGCTGCGCAAGATGGCGCGCGAGCAGTGGCGCATCAGCCGGCCGCTGTTCGCCCTCGACGACGCTGGCTTCGGCGACGCCGTGTACCGCATCGAAACCCCCGACGACGTCTACAGCCTGGTGTGCTTCTCCGATCCGCTGGCCGCCGAGGAGCGCAGCGACCGGGTGATCGCCACCAAGTGGGACACCAGCTTCACCCTGGTGCACGGCGAGATCGATGACGCCCAGCGCGCCGGGCTGCGCGCCAATGTGCCGAAGCAGGAGGCCGGCCGCGCCAGCACCCGGCAGATCGTCACCTGTCGCGCCAACCGCAGCGTGCGGCTGTTCGATGCGGTGGTCGATGCGCTCGCCGCCGGCCGGCAGCCGGCGCTGGATGAAGTCGCCCGCGTCGGCTATCTGCTGCGCACCACCGCGGTCTACGGCAGCGGCAAGCTGGGGATGGCCGATTTCGAGCGCGTGCGCCAGGCCACCTGCTTCGACCAGCCCTTTCGCCACGAAATGCTGGCGGTGTATCTGGTGCGCGAATTCAGCCTCGATATGGTCGATCACATCGCCGCCCGCCGCGGCGGCGAACAGGCAGCAAAGCTGTCGCCCGAGCTGCGCCGCTGCTTCGGCATCGGCAACGCTACCGGGCTGGGCATGGCGCCCTATCTGGTCAACCATCCGAAGCTGCTGCACCAGTGGGTCTGGGGTTACGAGAACGCGCTGGCGCGGGTCAAAGCCATCGCTAGCGCCGGCGACGCCGAGCGCGCCCGTTTCGCCCGGCTGCTGGCGCGGGCCGGACGACACATCGCGGAAAACCACAGCAGCGACCGATTGCAGCTTGCCAAACACCAGCGCTTGCAGGCCGATCTCGGCGCGCTGCAGAGCGAGTCCGAGGCGCTGCTGGATCAGCCCGAACCGTGGCGGGCGGTCGCCGACTGGGCGGCGCAAAACGCCGATCTCGACGGCCAGGAGCTGATCAATTCGCTGCTGATCGAAGTCCACCCCGAGCTCAGCGATGACCTGGCCGAGGAACTCGCCCGCGACGACGCCATGCGGCTCGAACCCGGCATGTCGCTGGCGGCGCTGAAGGCGCTGATCGAGCGCCATTACGACTGGGCGCTGGCGCTGGATTACGCCGCCCCGGGGGCACAGAAGTGGTTCTGGTACGTCTCCGAGGAAAAGCTCGAACCGCGCCTCGGCGAGCGCGATGTCGAGCCCGGCGCCGAGCTGGAGAGCCCGCTGGGCATCGGCCGCGACGTGGCCGCGCTGCACCGCCACCTGAGCGGGCTGGCTGACGCGCAGCTGGCGCGGCCGCTGGTCGAGCTGCTGATCGCCGAGCCGCAGTTTCGCGGCATCGCCCGGCGCGTGCAGACGCTGGCCGAATACCCTTACAGCGAAGTCCGCGACAACCTGCTGGGCGCCGAGATGCTGCCCATCGACCTGTTGCGCTTCAAGCTGGCCAGCATGGGCGCCGGCAAGTACGACCCCAAATCCGACCGCTGGCTGCGGGTGAACTTCTTCCAGGGCGCGCCGCTGCCGGAGCAGTTGGGCGCCGCCGACGCCGACGACTGGGCCTTTCCCTGCCTCGCCGACATCGTCGAGGGTCGCTGAAATGCGTGCCTCGAAATACGAAGTGCACAGCCTGTGCAAGCGCGCCTTCGCCGGTCTGGGCTTCGTTGACGGCGCGGATGACGACGCCGCGGCGATGGTCGCCTGGGCCGAGGTCAACGGCCTGCGCGGCCTGCAGCGGCTGGCCGCCGTGCTCGATGGCCTCGACGGCAGCCAATCCGGTCGCCTTGAGCTGATCGCCCGCGACCGGTGCAGCGCCGAGCTGGATGCCGGCGGCCAGTCGGTGCTGGCGGTCGGCCCGGCGGCAGTCGAACTGGCCGGCGTGCTGGCCGCCGCATCGGATCGCGCCGAAGTGCTGCTGCGCGACTGCCGCGATCAGCCATTTGCCGTGTCGCTGGCGGCCGGTCTGGCCGCGCGCGGCCAGCGCGTCGAACTGCGCTGGCGCGAGGGCGATGAGCTGCTGCACTGCTGCTGCGATGGCGGCGCCGCCAGGCTGTACCGGGGGCCGGCGGATGGCGCCATCGCCGCCGATCTGCTGCAGATTCGCGTCGCTCCCGCCGGCCAGTATTCCGCTGGCCAGTATTCCGCCGGCCAGCCTCCCGCTGACGAGAGGCCGGCCGACTGGTCGCTGGACGCCGACATCGCCCACTGCGCACTGGCGCGCGGCATCCAGCCGCCGGAGGCGTTGTGGCAGTCGCTGCTCGGCTACGGCCAGCGCCGGCTGGTGCCGGCTACCGAGGCCTCGCGCCAGCGCGGCGCCGGCGGCGGCGACGCCAACGATTGACGCAGCAGGCACCCGCGAACCCAGCGGACAACAACCGGAGAGAACATGAGCACCGCCCACTTGAGCATCGCCGAGGTCGAAGACCTCACCCGCCGCGCGCTGATCGCCTGCAATACCAGCGCCGCCAACGCTGAATCGCTGACCCGCTCGGTGGTCGCCGCCGAGCTGGACGGCATCCACAGCCACGGTCTGGCCCGCCTGCCCACCTACTGCGAGCACGCCCGCTGCGGCAAGATCGACGGCCAGGCCGTGCCCGCGGTCGAGCAGACCGCCGCCGCCAGCCTGATGGCCGACGCCTGCGACGGCTTCGCCCACCCGGCGATCGATGCCGGCTTTGCGCAGTTGCTGCCGCTGGTGGCGGAGACCGGCGTGGCCGCGCTGGGGGTGACCCGTTCCTACAACTGCGGCGTGCTCGGCTACCACGTCGAGGCGCTGGCGCAGCGTGGCCTGCTGGCGCTGGGCTTTACCAACGCGCCGGCGTCGATGGCGCCGCACGGCGGCATCCGCGCGGTGTTCGGCACCAATCCCATCGCCTGCGCGGTGCCGGATGGCGACGGCGCGGCGGCGCTGGTGATCGACCAGTCGGCCAGCGTGGTGGCGAAAAGCGAGCTGATCGTGCACGCCAACGCCGGCGAGCCGATCCCCGAGGGCTGGGCGCTGGATGCCGCGGGCAATCCGACTACCGATCCGAAGGCCGGGCTGGCCGGGACGATGGTCCCCAGCGGTGGCTACAAGGGGGCCGGGCAGGCGCTGATCGTCGAGCTGCTGGCGGCGGCGCTGACCGGCAGCCACCTGGGCATCCACGCCAGCAGTTTCGCCGACAACAACGGCGGTTCGCCGCGCACCGGGCAGTTTTTCATCGCCATCGATCCGGCGCGCTTCGGCGGCGCGGGTTTCGCCAGCAATCTTCAAGCGCTGCTGGCGGCGATCGAAGGGCAGGAGGGCGCGCGCATCCCCGGCCGGCGGCGGATGGCGGCGCGCCAGCGGATCGCCGCCGATGGCGTGCGGATCTCCACCGCGCTGCACCAGAAGCTGTGCGGCTACGCCGGCTAAGGCGGCGCCGCTGAGGCCCGTGGCTGCGCCGGGCGGGGGATAAATAATCCGCCCGCCCGCGCTGCGGCCGGCGGCGATTATCGCTACAATGCCCGGTTTTGCGCGCGGCTGAGCCACGACGGCTGCGCGGCCATTCACGTCGGCATATTGCGAGCGTCTCACCGTGATCGTCACTTCCAATATCACCATGCAGTTCGGCGCCAAGCCGCTGTTTGAAAATATCTCCGTCAAATTCCAGACCGGCAATCGCTACGGTCTGATCGGCGCCAACGGCTGCGGTAAATCGACGCTGATGAAAATCCTCGGCGGCGATCTGGAACCGAGCGCCGGCAACGTCAACATCGCCCCGGACCTGCGCGTCGGCAAGCTGCGCCAGGATCAGTTCGGCTTCGAGGACTACTCGGTGATCGACACCGTGCTCTACGGCCACAGCGAGCTGTGGGTGGTGAAATCCGAGCGCGACGCCATCTACTCGAAGGCGGAGATGAGCGAGGAGGACGGCATGCGCGCCGCCGAGCTGGAGGGCGAGTTCGCTGAGATGGATGGCTACTCGGCGGAGGCGCGCGCCGGCGAGCTGCTGCTCGGCGTGGGCATCGAGGAGGCGCTGCACTACGGCCCGATGAGCGAGGTGGCGCCGGGCTACAAGCTGCGCGTGCTGTTGGCTCAGGCGCTGTTCGCCGAACCCGACATCCTGCTGCTCGACGAGCCGACCAACAACCTCGATATCAACACCATCCGCTGGCTGGAGGACACCCTCAACGCGCGCGAGGCGACCATGGTGATCATCTCCCATGACCGCCACTTCCTGAATATGGTCTGCACCCACATGGCCGATCTGGACTACGGCCGCCTGCAGGTCTATCCGGGTAATTACGACGACTTCATGCTCGCCAGCACCCAGGCGCGCCAGCGCACGCTGAGCAACAACGCGCGCAAGCAGGCGCAGATCAAAGAGCTGCAGGCGTTTGTGGCGCGATTCAAGGCCAACAAGTCGAAATCCCGCCAGGCCACCTCGCGGCTCAAGCAGATCGACAAGATCGAGCTGGACGACATCAAGCCCTCCAGCCGGCAGAACCCGTTCATTCGCTTCGAGTTCGAGAAGAAGCTGCACCGCAACGCGGTCGAGCTGCAAAAGCTCAGCGCCGGCTACGATGGCGAGCGGGTGCTGACGGATATCGATCTGATCCTCGAAGCCGGCGAGAAGGTCGCCGTGATCGGCCCCAACGGCATCGGCAAATCGACCTTTTTGAAGGCGCTGGTGGGCGCCATCGGGCCGATGGGCGGCGCGGTGAAGTGGGCCGAAAATGCCAGTATCGGCTACTTCGCGCAGGACCACGCCGACGATTTTGTCGGCGGCGAGCCACTGCTGGAGTGGATGAGCCAGTGGGGCAACAGCGAAGACGATGAGCAGGCCATCCGCGGCATCCTCGGCCGCCTGCTGTTCTCCCGCGACGAGATCCACAAGCCCTGCAATGTGGTCTCCGGTGGCGAAGAGGGGCGTCTGTTGTTCGGCAAGCTGATGCTGGGCCGGCACAATGTGCTGGTGATGGACGAGCCCACCAACCACCTCGACATGGAGTCCATCGAGTCGCTGAACTATGCGCTGGATCTGTTCGAGGGCACGCTGATCTTCGTCAGCCACGACCGCGAATTCGTCAACTCGCTGGCCACCCGGATCATCGAACTCAAGCCCGATGGCCACGTCGACTACAAGGGCGGCTACGACGACTATCTGGCTAGCCAGGGCATCGAGTAGTCGATCTCGCGCTGCAGGCAACACATCCCGTCAGCGGGGCTGTGGATGGCTTTGCAGAGAGGTCGCGCAGGCCCGGGCGGCAGCTGCGGCGGGCAAAGAAAAAGGCGGGTTTTCGCAAACCCGCCCAAGACAACTATCGGAGGAGGAGTGAGTGCTCCTTTGCAGGCGGCCCGGGCAACCACTGAGCGGTGCGCGGCGACCGACTACAGGGAGGCATTCTAGTTCGCTTCGCCGCGGGCACATTGATCCCGATCAACTCGCGGCGCTGCTCGCGAGTCCGCGCGATCACTGCCCGTAGGTCGCTCCGCCGGCCGCCAGCCAATCCAGTTCCTCGCTGCTCGGCTCGCGGCCGAGCACTCTATTGCGGTGCGGGAAGCGGCCGAAGCGGGCGACGATATCGCGGTGCTCGATGGCGTAGTCGAGGCTGGATTGCAACGCGCCGTGCAAGTGCGCCGGTGCGCCGTCGAGCAGCGCCCGGTAGCAGGCCACCGAGCGCTCCTGCAGGTCGATGTCCTCGGCGTGCTCCAGCGGCATATAAAAGAATGTGCGCTCGATGGCGGCCAGTTCGGTGTCCTGCCCGGTGGCCAGACCGGCCAGGCAGTGGCGCAGCGCGGCGGCTTCGAAATCGTAGGCGCGCGCGCTGCCGCGGTAGATGTTCAGCGGGAACTGGTCGAGCAATAGAATCAGCGCCAGCCGGCCGCGCGGCTGCTCGGCCCAGTGCTCCAGCTCGCCGGCCTCGGCGGCCAGCAGATCGGCTTCGAAGCGCGCGCGGATCTCGCCGTCCACCGCCTCGCCGCCGCCGAACCACAGCGCACTGCGATCCTCTCGGCTGTTGCCGTCGATGATCTCGCCGAACCAGTAGTCGCAGATCTGCTCGCTACGCATGCTTGTACCTCCCCGCAGGCAGCATGCATGCTAGCGCCAGCCGGCCGTAGCTGGCAAAGGCCGATGCCGCCACCAGCGGCCACCACCCGCGGCCAGGATCCGCGGGCACGACCAGCGGCAATGGGCGCTGCTAGCGGAAAGCCCCCCGAGCGAGTACCATGCGCGGCTATTTTTCGACCCTGACGCGAGCTGCCCATGAGCTTTCCCTCCGCCTTCTCCCGCGAAGAGCTGCTGGCCTGCGGCCGCGGCGAGCTGTTCGGTCCGAACAACGCCCAGTTGCCGCTGCCCAATATGCTGATGATGGATCGCATCTCGCTGATCACCGCCGAGGGCGGCGAGCACGGCAAGGGTGAGATTCACGCCGAGCTGGATATCCACCCCGGGCTGTGGTTTTTCGACTGCCATTTCCAGGGCGATCCGGTGATGCCCGGCTGCCTCGGCCTCGACGCCATGTGGCAGCTGGTGGGCTTTTTTCTCGCCTGGAAGGGCAACCCGGGACGCGGCCGCGCACTGGGTGTCGGCGAGGTCAAGTTCACCGGTCAGGTACTGCCGGATTCGCAGCGCGTCACTTACAATTTGCAGCTCAAGCGGGTCATCGAGCGCAAACTGGTGATGGGTATCGCCGACGGCAGCATGCAGGTCGACGGGCGCGAAATCTACACCGCCAAGGATTTGCGCGTCGGCCTGTTCACCTCCACCGCGGATTTCTGATCAGTGGCGCGATCCGCAGCGATCTCGCACAGCACCGCGATCAGCCACCAAGACTAGCCAAGAGGCGCAAGTTCATGAAACGAGTCGTCGTCACCGGCATCGGCATCACCTCCTGTCTGGGAGCCGACAAGGCCACGGTCACCGAATCCCTGCGCAGCGGTCGCTCCGGCATCCGTCACTGCGAGGATTACGCCGAGATCGGTATGCGCAGCCACGTCGCCGGTCGCCCGCAGATCGATTTCAAAGCGCACATCGACCGCAAGCAGCTGCGCTTCATGGGCGATGCCGCGGCCTACACCTACATCGCCATGCAGCAGGCGATCGCCGACGCGGGCCTTGAGGAACACGAGGTCTCCAGCGAGCGCAGCGGCATCATCGTCGGCTCCGGCGGTGGCTCACCGAAGAATCAGCTGGAGGCCAACGACATCCTGCGCGATAAAGGGCTGCGCCGCGTCGGTCCCTATCGCGTCACCCAGACCATGGGCAGCACCACCTCCGCCTGTCTGGCCACGCCGTTCAGAATCAAGGGCGTCAACTACTCCATCTCCTCGGCCTGCGCCACCAGCGCCCACTGCATCAGCAGCGCCGCCGAGCAGATCATGCTCGGCCGCCAGGATGTGGTCTTCGCCGGCGGCGGCGAGGAAGAGCACTGGAGCATGAGCTCGCTGTTCGACGCCATGGGCGCGCTGTCCACCCGATACAACGACGCCCCGCAGCGGGCCTCGCGCGCCTACGACGCGGAGCGCGATGGCTTCGTGATCGCCGGTGGCGGCGGCCTGGTGGTGCTCGAATCGCTGGAGCACGCCCAGGCGCGCGGTGCGCGCATCTACGCCGAGCTGGTCGGCTACGGCGCCACCTCGGATGGCCACGATATGGTCGCCCCCTCCGGCGAGGGCGCGGTGCGCTGCATGCGCCAGGCGCTGGCCGGGCTCGACGGCGGCGTCGATTACATCAACGCCCACGGCACCTCCACCCCGGTGGGCGATCTGGCCGAGCTGCGCGCGGTGCGCGAAACCTTCGGCGACGCCGCGCCGCCGATCAGCTCGACCAAATCGCTGTCCGGCCACTCGCTGGGCGCCGCCGGCGTGCAGGAGGCGATCTACTGCCTGCTGATGCAGGAGGGCGATTTCATCACCGCCTCGGCCAACATCGAGCAGCTCGATGACGAGGCCGAAGGCATGCCGATCGTCCGCGAGCGCATCGACAACGCCGGCCTGCGGCGGGTGATGTCCAACAGCTTCGGTTTCGGCGGCACCAACGCCTGTCTGGTGTTCGAGCGCCACGGCGGCTGATTCCGTCGGGTCCCGGCGCGTCGCGCAGCCAGAAGCCCGCCGCACCGCGGGCTTTTTCGTGTCGGGGCCGCGCGCTGCTCAGTAGGTGGTGATGCCGAACTTCAGCAACAGGCGCGGCAGCAGGTCGTCGAGCTGGGCGATGTCGGCGTCGTGCAGCTCGATCAGGTTCAGCCCGTACTGGCGGTAGACCTTCAGCTTTGCCTCCTTGCGCGCACGGTACTGAGCGTCGCTCTCCATGCCCCAGAATTCGATGTAGACCTTGCCCGCCGGCAGGTAGAAATCGCAGTAGACCTCTTCCTCAAGCGGCAGGCGACGCTCGTAGGCGTGGACGATCTCGGCGGTGTACAGCCAGTTGTCGATCAGCATCTCGGCGCGCGAGCGCACGTAGTGGCCATCCGCGGCGCGCAGTTTGGGCGGGAAGCGCTCGCGGAAGCCGGACAGCGATTCGACCACCTCGGCCGGCATGCTGGCCTCGGGCTGGCCGCTGCCCTTGAGCTCGCCGATGGTGTCGCGCAGCGTGGCGTTATCCAGCACCGACGAGGGCCAGACCACGAACGGCACGCCGGACTGGCTGTTTTCGCGCTGCTGACCGCCGGCCAGTCGGCCCAGCTCGGTCACCAGCCAGCCCTTGAGATGGCGCTTGATCCAGCCGTGTTCGGAGAGCACCTGATTGACCCGCCGCGCCGGCAGCTCCAGCGATTCGCCCAGCGCGGTGGCGTTGAGCAGCTTGCCGTCGGCTTCGGCGCCGGGCATCGGGATGTCTGCCGGCCAGACGATGTAGCGGCCGTAGCGCTGGCTTTCGCGGTATTCGCCGCCGGCCTCGCGACCGCTGTCGGTGAGTACCCAGCGATCGTCGTGGCGCAGTACCAGGCCCGCCTCCAGCAGGCTGGCGAACAGCCGCTTGGTGGGCACGTGGAAACGCTTGGCCAGTTGTGAGGTGGATATCCGTTCGCCGTCGCTCATCGCTGCTCCTTTCCCGAGTGCTGGAAACGGCCGCAGTGTACGCCAATCACCAGCGTGTCCGGTCGCGCAGAGCGAATGCCGATGGCGCAAACGACAAACCCCGGCCGGGGCCGGGGTCTGTCGCTGCCGGCAGCCCCGCCGGCTGGCGGGGCGCTGGCTGGTCGGCTCGACGCGGGCGCTTACATCATGCCGCCCATGCCACCCATGCCGCCCATGCCACCCATGTCCGGAGCGGCCGATGCATCGTCCTTCGGCGCCTCGGCCACCATCGCTTCGGTGGTGATCATCAGGCCGGCGATGGACGCGGCGTTCTGCAGCGCCGAGCGGGTCACCTTGGTGGGGTCGAGGATGCCCAGCTCGATCATGTCGCCGTACTCGCCGTTGGCGGCGTTGTAGCCCATGTTGCCACTGCCCTCTTCGACCTTGTTGACCACCACGGAGGCCTCGTCGCCGGCGTTGCCGACGATCTGGCGCAGCGGCTCTTCCATCGCGCGGCGGGCGATCTGGATGCCGATGTTCTGATCGTGGTTGGCGCCTTCCAGGTCGCCAATTGCAGCGCGGGCGCGGATCAGCGCGACACCGCCGCCGGGCACCACGCCCTCTTCGACGGCTGCGCGGGTGGCGTGCAGGGCGTCGTCGACGCGATCCTTCTTCTCTTTCATTTCGACTTCGGTGGCCGCGCCGACCTTGATCACGGCGACACCGCCGGCCAGTTTGGCGACGCGTTCCTGCAGCTTTTCGCGATCGTAGTCGGAGGTCGCCTGCTCGATCTGCACGCGGATCTGCTCGACCCGGGCGTCGATTTCCGCTTTGGCGCCGGCACCATCGACAATGGTGGTGTTTTCCTTGTCCACGGTGACGCGCTTGGCGGTGCCCAGGTCATCCAGGGTGACCTTGTCCAGCGACAGGCCGACTTCCTCGGAGATCACCTGGCCGCCGGTGAGGATGGCGATGTCCTGCAGCATGGCCTTGCGGCGGTCGCCGAAGCCCGGCGCCTTGACCGCGCAGACCTTGACGATGCCGCGCATCGAGTTGACCACCAGGGTGGCCAGGGCCTCGCCCTCGACGTCCTCGGCGATGATCAGCAGTGGCTTGCCGGCCTTGGCGACGGCTTCGAGCACGGGCAGCAGGTCGCGGATGTTGGCGATCTTCTTGTCGAACAGCAGGATGAACGGGTCTTCCAGCTCGGCGGTCATCGACTCCTGGTCGTTGATGAAGTAGGGCGACAGATAGCCGCGGTCGAACTGCATGCCCTCGACTACGTCGAGTTCGTTGTCCAGCGACTGGCCCTCTTCGACGGTGATCACGCCTTCCTTGCCGACCTTGGTCATGGCATCGGCGATGATCTGGCCGATGGATTCATCGGAGTTGGCGGAAATCGAGCCGACCTGGGCGATTGCCTTGGTGTCGTCGCAGGGCACGGACATATCCTGCAGCGCGGCCACAGCGGCGGCCACCGCCTTGTCGACGCCGCGCTTGAGATCCATCGGGTTCATCCCGGCGGCGACCGATTTCAGGCCTTCGCGGACGATCGACTGGGCCAGCACGGTGGCGGTGGTGGTGCCGTCACCGGCGATGTCGGAGGTCTTGGAGGCGACTTCCTTGACCATCTGCGCGCCCATGTTCTCAAACTTGTCGGAGAGCTCGATCTCCTTGGCGACGGAGACGCCATCCTTGGTCACCGCGGGGGCGCCGAAGGCCTTGTCCAGCACCACGTTGCGGCCCTTCGGGCCGAGGGTCACCTTGACTGCGTTGGCGAGAATGTCCACGCCCTTGGCCATCTTCTGGCGGGCGTCATCGGAAAAGCGAACGTCTTTGGCTGCCATGTTGCAGATTCCTCTTTAAGTATTCGTTGTCTAGTGGGTGTCGGGAGAGCGGGCGGCGGATCAGCCTTCGACCACGCCCATGATGTCGTCTTCGCGCATCACCAGGACTTCATTGCCCTCGACCTTCACCTCGGTGCCCGAGTACTTGCCGAACAGCACGCGGTCGCCAACCTTGACGTCCAGCGGCCGCACTTCGCCGTTTTCGGTGATCTTGCCGTTGCCCACGGCCAGCACTTCGCCCTGGATCGGCTTCTCGGTGGCCGAATCCGGAATCACGATGCCGCCAGCGGTGGTGCGCTCTTCTTCCATACGCTTGATGACCACGCGGTCGTGCAGGGGACGAATGTTCATCGATCTTTTCTCCAGAAATGGTGTGTTTTTACCGCTCTCGGGCGAATGCTTGTTAGCACTCACCTCAAGTGAGTGCCAATAATAGTCACGGCCTTTTGAAAATCAAGCGGGGCGGTGGAAGGATTTTTACCCGGCGGGTCGCTGGCGGCGGGATGTCGGGATGGCGGCTCGGGGCGGGCCGGAAGGAGCGCTGCGCTGCGCCGTGCAGAACTCAGTGCGCCAGTGCTTCGGCGAGCAGCTGCAGATTGTGGCGCAGCATGCCCAGATAGCTGCTTGCCGGGCCGCTGGCAGCCAGCGCGCCACTGTACAGCGGGCCGCCGACCCGCAGACCACTGTCGCGGGCGACCTGCTCCAGCAGGCGGCGATCGGCGATGTTCTCCGCCAGCAGCGCGCGCACCCCGGCATCGCGTGCCAGGCGCACCAGCCCGGCCAGCTCGCGCGCCGAGGGCTCGCCGCCACCGGCGGCGCGGGCGGCGAGAAACTCGATGGCGTAGTCGGCGCCCAGATAGGCAAAGGCATTGTGATCGAGCAGCACGCGCCGCGCCGACTCGGGCAGCGCCGCCAGGCGCTCGCGAAACTCGGCGTCGACGGCCTGCAGCCGCCGGCGGAAATCGGCAGCGCGACGGCGGAAAGTGGCGGCGTGGGCCGGGTCGGCAGCGGCCAGCGCGGCGGCGATGTTGTCCAGGTAGCGCAGCGCGCGTTGCGGCGATAGCCAGGCGTGCGGGTCGCGCGGCGCACCGGCCAGGCCGTGGCGGTGGCCGTGACCATCGGCGGCGCCACTACCTCGATCGGCGCTGTGCGGATCGCTGGCATTGCCGTGGCCGTGGGCGGCGACCAGCGGCAGCGCCCGCAGGCCATCGCTGGCCACGCAGTGAGCGCCGTTGAAATCCAGCCCGGCGAGCAGCCCCGGCAGCCAGGGCTCGAAGCCCAGCCCGTTGCTGATCAGCAGGTCCGCCGCAGCGAGCTGGCGCAGTGCGCTGGGCGGCGGGCGGAACTGGTGCGGGTCGGTGTCGGCGCCGATCAGCGCGCGCACCTCGGCGTGCTCGCCGGCGATCTCTGCGGCGATGTCCGCCAGCACGCTGAAACTGGCCACCACCTGCAACCGCGCACCGGAATCGGCAGCGGCGACAGCGGTGGCGCAGAGCAGTGCTGTGCCGGCCAGCAGCCGCATCCACAGCTGGCCAATCGCGCGGCCCATCAGCCTGCCGCTGCGCCGCGCTGGCGCAGCCCTCCGCTGTGGCCGAGCAGCAGCGAAAGCACATAAGTTGCACCGGCGGTGAGCACGATGGCCGGCCCCGAGGGCAGGTCGAAATGGTAGGAGAGCAGCAGCCCGAGCCAGGCTGAAAACAGCGCAAAGAGCATCGCCAGAGCGATCATCGCGCCGACGCTGCGCGCCCAGAAGCGCGCCGCGGCCGCCGGCAGCATCATCAGCCCCAGCGCCATCAGCGTGCCCAGCGCCTGAAAGCCGGCCACCAGATTGGCCACCACCAGTACCAGCAGCAGGGCGTGGATCAGCCCGCCGCCGCCGCTCACCGCGCGCAGGAATTGCGGGTTGAAGCACTCCAGCAGCAGGCCGCGATAGCCCAGCGCCAGGCACAGCAGGGTGGCGCTGGCGATGCCGGCGAGGCTCAGCAGCGCGCCGTCATCGACCGCCAGCACCGAGCCGAACAACAGGTGCATCAGGTCCACCGGGCTGCCGCGGCTGGACACCAGCAGCACGCCGATGGCCAGCGAAATCAGGTAGAAGGCGGCGAAGCTGGCGTCCTCGCGCTGTGCCGTGTAGCGGCTGACCAGCGCCGCCAGCAGGGCCACGATGACCCCGGCGACGAAGCCGCCGAGACTCATCGCCGGCAGCGAAAAGCCGGCCAGCAGAAAACCCACCGCGGCGCCGGGCAGCACTGCGTGCGACAGGGCATCGCCCATCAGGCTCATCCGTCGCAGCAGCAGAAAACAGCCCACCGGCGCGGCGCCGAGGGCGATCGCCAGGCAGGCGACCAGCGCGCGGCGCATGAAGCCGAACTCGACGAATGGCGCCCAGAGCAGCTCGTGTAGCTCGCTCACGCGGCGCGGATTTCGATCTGCCGCCCGGCCCCGCCGGCGCCGGGACGGGCGATGCGCGCGCGCTCCAGGGCATCGCCGCTGAGCACCTGCTCGGTCGGCCCCCAGCCGAGGCAGTGCTGGGCCAGCAGCAGGGTGTTGGCGAAGTGGGCGCGCGCCAGCGGCAGATCGTGGAGCACCGCGATCAGCGTGCGGCCCTCGTCGCGCCAGCGGTCGATCAGCCGCATCAGCAGCGCCTGACTGCGCGCGTCGATAGCGTTGAAGGGCTCGTCGAGCAGGATCAGCTGGCCATCCTGCAGCAGCAGGCGGGCGAACAGCACCCGTTGCAACTGGCCGGATGAGAGGCTGTGCAGTGGCTGCGCGGCGCACTCGGCCATCTCCACCTCGGCGAGCGCATCGAGCGCCGCGCCGCGCAGCTCGGGACCGATGCGGCCGAACCAGCCGGCGCGCCGCCAGTGGCCGAGGCAGACCGCATCCAGCGCGCTGACCGGCACGCTGCGCTCGATGTTGGCCAGCTGCGGCAGCCAGGCGATCTGCGCGCGCGGCAGGTGGCGCACGACGCTGCCGCGCTGCGCCGGCAGCAGCCCGGCGATGAGCCGGATCAGGCTGCTTTTACCGCCGCCGTTGGGGCCGACGATGCAGGTCGATTCACCGGCGGCGAAGCTGCCGCTGATGCCTTCCAGCGCCCAGTGGCCGCGAAAATGCACCCCCACATCGTGCAGTTCGATCAGCGCGCTCATGCCGACAGCGCCCAGCGTACAGCGGCCCACAGCGCAGCCAGCAGCACCGCGGCCAGCAACAGTCTCTGGCCGACGCCGGCGCACAGTGCGGCGGAGGCGCGCGGCGCGGCGAGCGCCGGGGAGGTCTCGGATGGGGTGGGGTCGGCAGCGGGCATGCGCGAGAGTCCAGAAATCAATTGCTATAACATAACAAAAGAGGCCGGGATGAACACGCCAAAAGTGGCGATTGCGGGGCGCCACCGGTTTGCTCGATGGGCTGTGACAGCTGTGACGGGGGCTGCGCGCGCTGGCGCTGGGCTTCAATCGTCGCGTTCGTACTCGCCCTCGATGACCCGCGGCCGCTGGCGATTGCTGCCGCCGCCGCCGGAGCCGGTGCTGCTGGGTCCGGGACCGGCGGCGGGGCCCGCGCCGGGTGGCCGACGATGATGGCCGCGGCCGGCGACCCGCAACTCGGCGCGCGACAGCATCCAGCGCACCAGCGCCATGCGCGCCGGCGCCAGCAGGCAGAGCAGGCCGATGGCATCGGTGACAAAGCCGGGGGTGAGCAGCAGCGCGCCGCCGATCAGCAGGGCCACGCCTTCGAGCACCTCCACCGCCGGCAGCTCGCCGTGTGCCAGCTTGCGCTGCAGCTTGGCCCAGGTGCTCAGTCCCTGGGCGCGCAGCAGAGTGGTGCCGACCACCGCGGTGAGGATTACCAGGCCGACAGTAGCCAGGGCGCCGATCTCGGAACCGACCTCAATCAGCACCCAGATCTCGATGATCGGCATGCCGACGAAGGCGAGGAAAGCCAGGGGAAACATCTCGCGGGTGCTCCGGGAGCGCCGGTAAAGGCCAGCGGCGTGGGTTGAGCCCACAAACTAGGGCCTCGGCGGTGTGCGATCAAGCCCGCGACCACCCGATTCGCGCGCTCATTCACTGCGCGCCCCCGGTTGGTCGGCGACTCATGTGCGCATAAGTTAACTCTTATACAATGTGCGCAATCCAAATGAACCTGCCGAGCTGCGTCGCGGTCAGATCGACGATCACAACCGGTCCGACCGGTGAGCCCGTGCAAGCGATGAGTACCCCATGACGATGCGCCACCGAATCCTGTATTTGCTGTCTGCCCTGATGATCCTGCTGCCTCTGTCGGTGCGCGCCGAAATGGCCGCCGGCGAGGAGCTACTGCCGCCGGAAGAGGCTTTCGCGATCAGCGCCGAGCAGCGCGGTGAAACCGTCGAAGTGCGCTTCGACATCGCCGATGGCTACTACCTGTACCGCGAAAAGTTCGCCTTCCAGAGCCTCAGCGAGGGTGTCTCGCTGGGCGAGGCCGGGCTGCCGCCGGGCAAGGTCAAGCAGGACGAATTCTTCGGTCGCGTCGAAACCTACCGCGGCGAGCTGCGCATCGAGCTGCCGCTGAACCGCGCCGCGACCGCCGCCGGCGAGCTGGATCTGCAGGTGATCTCCCAGGGCTGTGCCGACATCGGCGTCTGCTATCCGCCGATGACCAGCCAGCTGCAGGTGGCGCTGGCCGGCGTCGCGGCCGCTGGCGATAGCGATGGCGGTGGCAGCGGCGGCGGTCTGATGGAACTGATCGGCAATGGCGTCGAGAGCCTCGGCCTCGGCGGTGGCGATGAGGAACTACTGCCGCCCGAGCGCGCCTTCGTACCCACCGTGCTGCCGCCGGTGGACGGCTACATCCCGGTGCGCTTCGACATCGCCGAGGGCTACTACCTGTATCGCGACAAGTTCAGCTTTGCGCTCAGCGATGCCGGCGGCGCCAGTCTCGGCGAGGCGCAGCTGCCCGAGGGCAAAGAGAAAGAGGACCCCTTCTTCGGTCTGATCCAGATCTACCGCGACAGCGTCGAAGCGCGCCTGCCGGTGAGCGGGCTGGTGGCCGCCGCCGAGGCCAGCCTGACCCTCGGCTATCAGGGCTGCGCCGATATCGGCGTCTGCTACCCGCCGCAGACCAGTACGCTGAAGGTCAACCTGACCCCCGGCGCGCTGACCTCCGGCACGCTGGCCGCATCCACTGCCGCTGCCGGCGGCGATGGCAATGCCGGCAGCGGTGGAGGCGGCGCTGCCAGCGGCGGCGCGGCGCTCAGCGAGCAGGGGCAGATCGCCGCCACCCTGTCCACCGCCAGCGTCTGGGTCACCGCGCTGACCTTCTACGGTCTCGGCCTGCTGCTCGCCTTCACGCCCTGCGTGTTCCCGATGGTGCCGATCCTCTCCGGCATCATCGTCGGTCAGGGCCACGACGTGACCACCCGCCACGCGCTGCTGCTGTCGGTGGTCTACGTGCTCGCCATGGCGCTGACCTACACCGTGCTCGGCGTGGTCATTGGCCTGTCCGGCGAGAACGTGCAGGTCTGGTTCCAGAATCCCTGGGTGCTGGGCACCTTTGCCGCGCTGTTCGTGCTGCTGTCGCTGTCGATGTTCGGCTTCTACGAGCTGCAGATGCCCAGCGCCATTCAGAGCAAGCTCACCGACGTCAGCAACCACCAAAAGGGCGGCAAGCTGGCCGGTGTCGCGGTGATGGGCTTTCTCTCTGCACTGATCGTCGGCCCCTGTGTCACCGCGCCGCTGGTCGGCGCGCTGATCTACATCGCCGAGACCGGCGACGGCCTGCTCGGCGGCTTCGCGCTGTTTTCGCTGAGCCTCGGCATGGGCACGCCGCTGCTGCTGATCGGCGCCAGCGCCGGCAAGCTGCTGCCGCGCGTCGGGCCGTGGATGGAGAGCGTCAAGGCGGTGTTCGGCGTGCTCCTGCTGGGCATGGCGATCTGGCTGCTGGAGCGGGTCATCCCGGCCGGCGCGACGATGGTGCTGGTGGCCGCGCTGGTGATCGTCTCCGGCATCTACCTCGGCGCGCTGGAGCCGATCCGCGAACACCACAGCGGCTGGCACAAGCTGTGGAAGGGCAGCGGGGTGATCGCGCTGGTCTACGGCGTGCTGCTGCTGATCGGTGCCGCCGGTGGCGGTCACAGCCTGCTGGCGCCGCTGAAGGGCGTGTTCGCCGGCGGCGGCGTGGCGCAGACCGAGCACCTGCAGTTCCGCCCGGTGAAGGGCACCGAAGGCCTCGACGCCGCGATCGCCCAGGCCAGCGCCAGCGGGCAGACGGTGATGCTCGATTTCTACGCCGACTGGTGCATCTCCTGCAAGGAGATGGAGGCCTTCACCTTCACCGATCCGGGGGTGCAGTCGGCGCTGGTCGGCAGCGTGGTGCTGCAGGCCGATGTCACCGCCAACGACGAGGCCGACCAGGCGCTGCTCAAGCGCTACGGCCTGTTCGGCCCGCCGGCGATCCTGTTCTTCGACGAACAGGGCCGCGAGCTGCCGAGCCGGCGGGTAGTCGGCTTCGTGCCGGCGGACGAGTTCGCCGCGCATGTGCGCGGCGCCGTCGGTGGTTAGGTGAGCGACGAGACCCATGCTTTTCGCGAGCTGTCGCCGGAGCAGATCCTCGCCGCGGTGGAATCGCTGGGCTATCTCTGCGACGGCCGCCTGCTGGCGCTCAACAGCTACGAAAACCGCGTTTATCAGGTCGGCATCGAAGACGCCGAACCGCTGATCGCCAAGTTTTACCGCCCGGCGCGCTGGGCCGATGAGGCGATCCGCGAGGAGCACGATTTCACCCTCGCGCTGGCCGCCGAGGAGATCCCGGTGGTCGCGCCGCTGGCCAGCGAGGGCCAGACCCTGCACCGCCACGGCCCGTTCCGCTTTGCCCTGTACCCGCGCCGCGGCGGCCGCACGCCGGAGCTGGACAGCGCCGAGCAGCTGGAAATCATCGGCCGCTTTCTGGCCCGCATCCACCTGCTCGGCGAGGCGCGGCCGTTTGCGCACAGGCCGCGCATCGATCTCGACAGCTACGTGGTTGCGCCGCGCGAATTCCTGCTCGGAAGCGGCTTTATCCCGACCGCGCTGGAGCCCGCTTACAGCAGCATCACCGCCGATCTGCTGGCCGCGCTGCGCGAAGTTTTCACCGCCACCGCCGGCGTGCGCAGCCTGCGCATCCACGGTGACTGCCACCCGAGCAATCTGCTGTATCGCGACGACATCCCGCACATCGTCGATTTCGACGACGCGCGCAACGGCCCGGCGGTGCAGGATCTGTGGATGTTTCTCAGTGGCGACCGCAGCTACGCCACCGCGCGTCTCGCCGACCTGCTCGACGGCTACAGCCAGTTTCGCGATTTCGACCCGCGCGAGCTGGCGCTGATCGAACCGCTGCGCAGCCTGCGCATCGTCCACTACGCCGGCTGGCTGGCGAAGCGCTGGCAGGACCCGGCCTTCCAGCTGGCCTTTCCGTGGTTCGATTCGCCGCGCTACTGGGACGAGCACGTGCTGGCCCTGCGCGAGCAGATGGCGGCGCTCAACGAGCCGCCGCTGGTGTGGGATTGAGCCGTCGCCAGTGCGATCGGTGGGGCAAATCGCGGCCCGCCGGGCGTAGAATGTGCCGCCGGTTTTTTACTGCCACACCGTGACCGAGATGCGCCGCCTGCCCCGCCTGTTTGCGATCCTCTGCCTCGCGGCGCTGCCGCTTGCGCCGCTGCTGGCTGCGCAAGTGGCGAGCCCTGCGCCGGACTCGCCGCCGGCCCCGCCGCCGACCCCGTCGCCACATCCGCCACTGGTGCTCACCGATCGCCCGGTTGAGAACCCCGCCGAGCCGACGGCCGACCGCCTGCTGGCCGAGGCCGAGGCCTTTACCGCGCAGTTCGATCGCGAGCTGGAGGAGCAGGAGTGGCGCGACCAGCTGGCTGGCTGGGAGGCGCGGCTCGCCGAGGCGGAAAACTACATCACTTCCGGGCAGTACAACGGCATCCAGTCCGGTGAATTGTACGATGCGCTGAGTAAACTGCTGGTCGCAGTGGAGGTGCGCCGCGCCCGCGAGGCGCCGCGCCCGGCCGAGTTCGAGGCGCTGCTCAATGCGCTCGGCCCGGCGCCGGCGGAGGGCGAGGCGCCGGAGTCGGTGGAGATCGCCGAGCGGCGTCAGCGCTACCTCGCCGGGCTGGCGCGGGTGCGCGAGCGGCTGACTCAGGTGGAGCTGGCCGAGACCCGCGCCAAGCGGCTGCAGGCGCAGATCTCCGAGCTGCGCCGCGACGCCCTGCTCGGCCAGATCAGCGAGCGCTTCCCCGAGCCCTGGCGACCGGGCGTATTGCGCAGTGCGCTGGGCGATGCGGCGACCCAGGCGCGCGCCCTGCTGGCGGCGCCGGCGCAGTGGTACGGCGAGCTCGACGAGCACGCCCGGCAGCGCCTGCTGCTGTGGCAGTTCTCGGCGATCCTGCTGTGCGCGGTGCCCATCGGCTGGTTGCTGCGGCGCTGGATTCTGAGCCGCTACGGGCGCGATTCGGCAGTGCGCAATCCGGCGCCGTCGCGGCGG
>Ga0207752_1000146_pt1 | contig 32682 bp, 27 predicted proteins | sample Pon2CUnioCityCA_6_FD_187272 | JGI IMG/M metagenome (GOLD analysis project Ga0207752, IMG submission 187272) | Marine sediment microbial community from Union City, CA, USA - Pond 2C Sediment 2 (SPAdes) | ecosystem: Environmental > Aquatic > Marine > Intertidal zone > Salt pond sediment ... | reverse complement strand
CTGACCGCGCACATATGGCAGCCGCTCCTGCCGGGCAAGGTAGGCCCGGTGAAAGCCGTTGCGCCCTCGTTCCAGCACCCGCCGGGCGAGGAGCCGGGCAAGCCGCCGGTAAAAATCGGGGACCGATTCGCTGGCGGTCAGCCCATCGAGTACGGTGAAACTCTGGAGGCGGTAAGCATACTCCAGCATCTGGAAGAGGTTGTCAAGAGGGACTTTGGGCCGGAGGTGAAAACCCAGATCGGGGGAAAGGGGCAGGTGACCGACCCAGCCCCTAGATGTGATTTGCCATTGATTACCGGTTTTCGGCGAGGGAAAATCTACGTTGATGACACCCCGTTCCCGGTCATATTGTTGCCAGAGCAATTCGCCGGCAGCAGCGGAAAGGGTCTGGGACGAGAGGCGGAGCGGGGCATGCTCCTGAAGTTCTACGATCCGGGTGAAATCGGCCATGGCTTCTCTGGGCGCATCTATTTCAGTGTATCCTGCCAGCCCAGCAGGTCAACTGTATGGTAGCGTAATGGCCGTCCCCAGGCAATTAGTGCTTGAGCGGCTAGCGGGAAAGGAAAGCGGTAAGATTTTCGACGGCGTCCTCCAGGGCAGGCAACACCGGGGCGGCATCCAGTTCAAACCGTAATTCGCCAGCCAGCAGGTTCATCAGCTCCCACATCAGTTCGCTGGACACCGTTATCTGCGCAGGAATAAACCCCAGGCGATTGAGCCGCTCAACGACAACCCCGGGAATCTTGCTCCACATCGCCTCAAGGGTCGGGAAGGGGGAGAACATTTCGTTTGCCAGCACAAAACCCTGCTCACCATCTACCAGAAGGAGCAGATATGGGTAATAGGGGCGCGAATCTCGCGTTTCCCGGATGATGGTCGGCATCCAGACCAGATCAATTTGTAGATTGAGAGCAACGCGGTCTTTCTGCTTAAGCTGCTCCAACTGAGCTACGTCCATTGTCACAGCAATGGGTTGCGGCTCGGGCGGAGAAATAGGCCGGATCTCATCTACCCAGGTCAATTGCCCGTTGCGTTGCCGTGGAACTCGGATAAGGTATTCGTCTCCCGTAAACTCCTCCAGAAGGGCGGGGTCTTCCCGGTAACGGTCCAGAACTTCCATGGCTTGCTCCAGCGCCAGGACCAGAAAACGCGCCTCATCTGCTTCGATATGCCAGGGCGCGTAACCACGACGGTAGCTGCGGAACAGGGGCCATTCCCCCCGCCCCCGGAACTTCAGGCCTAACTGCTTGATCAGGTCCCGATCGCGTTTCTCGAGCAGGTCGCGATCCTCAAAAGAAATCTGGAGTTGGGGAACATTCAGGAAAAGCTCGGGAGGGATGTAGGGTGCTTCCTGCTGCATCGACCAGAAGCCGTCCAACCCCTCGGTGCCACGATAAAGGGCCAGGGCGTAATGCTCGCCGGCCATGCCCATGATGCTGACAAAACCAATCTCATCGTTATCGGGATCCTGGACGCCAAACAGATCGGTTTCTTCTGTCCATTGCCAGGGTGCCATTTCCTTGAGACGGATGGCGCCTGCAAAAAGCTGCTGCCACGTTTCTACTGAAGGGGAATCGTAGCTCATTGATTTTCTCCAATATAAGCAATACCCCGAACGTCACTGGCAGCCGAGGTTATCACTTTTCCCCTTTTGGTGCACGGGGTATTATTTCAGTCGTCAGCCGCCGTGCGCCCGCCGTGTTCCTGGAAAAATGCAGCCAGTGCCTCGGCCTGATCGTCGTCTACTTCGGCGACGACCAGCACCCCGCGGCCCTGTTCTACTGCCTCGACGAAGAAGTCGGACAACTCTTCATTATCGAGATCGGTCAGCCGGTTGTCGATAGCAGCCTGGGGGCTGGCCTCGCTGACCGGGGTCGATCCGGCCGGAACGCCGGCCGGGTGTACTTCACCTACATCGTCTGCGACGTCTCCCTGATAGACGCGTGTTTCGACATCTTCAAAGCGGGAGTTCGCGAGCGCGTCTAACGCCTCTGTAGCCTCTGCGTCCGAACCGAACAAACTTGCGACGGTTGCCATTTATACGCTCCTTTTCTTGTTGTCTATGACTAATTAAAAATCCTCAGCGGTCAGGCCGCCGTACTCTTTAAGAAGTGATTCCAGGGCATCCACCTGGTCGGTTGCCACTTTCGCCAGCAGCAGCACACCACCGCTCTGTACCCGCTGGGCTAGAAACTCGGCCGTCTTGTCATCCAGATCGCCGAACCAGTCGCCGAGACCGGGATCCAGGACCCCCGAGAGGCGACTGCTGCCCAGGTGGGGGATCGCGCCCACGTCTGGTTCGGCCGGGTTTGCCCCAACTTCCTCAATTACCCTGGTTTCAACATCTGCAAACTCGCTCCCGGCCAGCGCGTCAATTGCCCTGGTCGCTTCTGCCTGGGAACCAAATAAGCTGGCGACGGTTGCCATGATATTCACTCCTTTTGACTGCTACGGTACTCATGCGCGTGGGCACTGCTGAAACATGATTTGTCGTGCCGGCAGATATTCCTTACCCCTCTATTATAGGGAATAGATGACGCCCCGTAAGTAACATTTGGGATACAAATCTCCATGTGCACCTGGGCTATTTGGCAGTCGTGGGCTGGTCGTGGGTCGCGTTGTGGTGGCTTTACCTGCCTTTACAAATATGTGTGGATCCGACATAATAATTTTGTATGGAAGCGGCAACATTTGCTCAGGAAATCACCCGATGGCCAATTGACATGCCCCGGGCCGGCTTGCTTCTTGCCCGCGAAATCGCCTATCCCGATCTGGACATCCCCTATTACTTGGAGTGGCTGGAGGATCTGGCAGGCGAGGCAGGGCGGGAAATACCTACAGCCGGGCGGCTGGCAGACAAAATCGAGGCTCTCTCCCACTTCTTCTTCGCCGAGTGCCAGTTCAAGGGGAACGTGATGGCTTATAGCGATCCCCGAAACAGTTTTTTGAACGAGGTGCTGGAGCGGCGGTTGGGTATCCCTATCTCGCTTTCTATGATTTATGTGGCTGTTGCCCGCCAGTTGGGACTGGCGGCATACGGGGTTGGTTTGCCAGGGCACTTTATCGTCGGCGTCGAGGATGGAATGGAGAAGCTATTGCTGGATCCTTTTCACGGTGGGGAACGGGTGAGCCTGGCGGAGTGCGAGCGGTTGGTGGCGGAAACGGTGGGGTATGAAGGACCGCTAGATCCCCGCTGGCTTGAACCGGTTGGACCCCGAGGCGTGCTGGCGCGGATGTTGAACAATCTGCGCATCAATTATATCCAGCGCCGGCAATGGGCACAGACGGTGGCCGTGCTCCGGCACCTGCGCCAGGTACAGCCGGAGGCGCCGGAACATCTGCGCGATCTGGGATTGGTTCATTATCAGCAGGGCGAGTTGTATCCGGCTGCCATGTACCTGGAGGAGTACCTGGAGCAGGCACCGGAAACGGCGGAGGCCCAGGCTATCCAGCAAAATTTGCGCAATGACTTTGCCCGTTGGGCACGTCTGAATTAGCGAGTTCGAAATCCTGCTTCCGCAAGTAGTGGGCTCAGCGGCGGGAAGTGATCAGCCTTGATTCGATATGCAGATGAACAAAATAGTGCGAGGAAAAAGAAATGCAAATTGGCATCGTCTTTCCCCAGGTAGAATTTCCCCCGGATCCGGCCGCGATCCGTGACTGGGCTCAGGCAGCCGAGGCACTTGGCTACAGGCACGTGCTGGCCTACGATCACGTGTTGGGTGCCAATCCGGACCGGCCGGGCGGCTGGCAGGGACCGTACGATTACGAGGATCCTTTTTACTCTCCGTTCTTGCTGTTCAGCTATATGACCGCTGTGACCGGGCAGTTGGGTTTCGTGACCGGCGTCATTATCCTGCCCCAACGGGAGACGGCGCTGGTGGCCAAACAGGCAGCCATCCTGGACGTGCTCTGCCAGGGCCGGTTCCGGCTGGGGGTGGGAGTCGGCTGGAATGCGGTCGAGTACGAAGCGTTGAATCAGGATTTTCACACGCGGGGGCGGCGACAGGCGGAGCAGGTAGAGGTGATGCAGGCGCTGTGGACGAAGCCGCTGGTCACCTACCAAGGTGAGTGGCACACGATTACAGATGCCGGTCTTAACCCGCTGCCGCTGCAACAACCGATCCCGGTCTGGTTTGGCGGTCACGCCGATGCCGTCCTGCGCCGGATGGCGCGTCTGGGCGCGGGCTGGCTGATTAACTACCGCACGGTGGAACAGGCCCGGCCGAAGCTGGAGAAACTGGACCGCTATCTGGAAGAAGCAGGGCGCAGCCGGGATGAGTTTGGCCTGGAGCCACGCCTGTCATATGGGGACGGAGATCCAGACCGCTGGACGGAGACGATGGGTGCCTGGAAAGCCGCGGGCGCGACCCATCTTTCCCTGAATACAATGTATGCCGGCCTGGAGACGCCACAACAACATATTGAGGCGATGCGCCGATTTTCCGAAGAGGTTGGTTAGAGGGGGGCACCCGCCCCCCTCTTAGCACTAGAATTCGACGCGTTCGAAACGCCAGAGCGTGGCAATGACGAAAAGAAGAGACCAGACGGCGGTGGCCACAATCATCGTGGTGCCGATGCTGCCCAGGGCGTCGTTATTCAGGGCGTAACTTACGCTTACCTGAGACAACTGCAGCGGTGTAAAGCGGACCAGTTGGCCCAGCGGCAGGAAAGAGCCGCCCAGGGCCAGCGCCAGGGGGATGCCTAGCACTGCGCTCCGGTTTTCGAGCGTGGCACTCAACAGGAGGGTGAGGGCCAGGTAAAAGAAGGTGTGCAGAGCGATAACGCTCTGGGCCTTGGCCAGGGCCAGCGGGGAGATTACGCCGGGTTCGTAGAGATAAAAGAGGAGAAAGGCACCCAGCCCCGGCACTACAATCATCGTGATCAACATTGAAAAAATGCTGGCCAGCAGGCGGGAGAGAATGAAGGCGAAACGGGACGCCGGCTTGGAAAGAACCCAGGCAGCCGTCCCCGTCTGCTTCTCGCCAAGGACGCTATCCTGCATTACGACCACGGCGCCGACACTCAAGAGGAGGGCGCCCATCCCGATGAACATCTGCACACCAGAATCTAGCGCGCTCTCGTCCAGCACCGGCTCTCCATCAGGCGTTGTCTGATTGGGGAGGACGAAGAGAACGAGGGCCAGCATCCCGCCAAAGACACCAAGCCAGAGGAGCGTATGGATCAGCCAGCGGTGAGTGCCCCACCACCTCTGCAGTTCGCGGGATAGCAGAGGGCGTAGACCGCGTAGGCGGCTGCTGCCGGAAAGCACCTGTAACTGCTCAGGGGCGTTTTCTTGCAGGTTGTCAGGGGTAACAGTGTGGGTAGTCATTATTGCTTTCCTTCGACCAGTTCGACAAAGATCTCTTCTAATTCGTAACGTTTGCGACCAAAGTCGGTGACGATAGTGTTGTCGTCCGCCAGCAGCAGGCGCAGCAGTTGTTGCTCGGCCGTGACCTCCTCGCGTTCGCCGCTCTTAATCGCTACCTGCCAGCGGGTACAGCCATTCTGCCGGTTCACGTCAAGCTGGTGCACCCAGGGCTGCCCTACAACTCGCCGGTATGCAGCCTGCGCGTCCCCCCTGAATGTAACGTCATAGACGGTTCCGTTGCCGTTCAGCAGGTGGGAGATCGGGCCCTGCGTGACCAGTTCCCCATGGTTCAGGATCGCTACCGTGTCGCTTACCTGCTGGACATCGTCGAGGATGTGCGTGGAGAAAAAGATGGTTGTGTATTTGCGCAACCGCTCCATGATTGCCAGCACGTCGCGACGTCCGAGAGGGTCCAGGGCAGCAGCCGGTTCGTCCAGAATCAGCAGGTCTGGATAGTTGATCTGTGCCTGGGCGATTCCCAAGCGCTGGCGCTCACCGCCGGAGAACCCTTTGACCGGCCGGTCTGCCTTTACCGAAAGGTCTACCAGGTCCAGGACCTCTTCAACGCGTTGTTCTATCAGCCGGCGGGGACCCGTGTAGAAGAAGCTGGCTGCAAAGCGTAACGTTTCCCGGGCAGTCATATTGTCGTAGAAACGGGGCTGTTGGGGCAGGTAGCCGATGCGGGCGCGGATTGCCATATTCTCACGCACAATGTCCCGGCCAAAGATCGTGCCGCCGCCACTGCTGGGACGGGTCAGGCCCAGTAGTAGTTTCATGGTTGTCGTCTTGCCGGCTCCGTTCGGGCCGAGAAAGCCGAATATGGCGTGTTTGGGCACAGTCAGGTTGAGCGCGTTTAACGCTTTCACTTCTCCATACTGTTTGGTTAGATCATGGGTTTGAATGACGGATTCTTTCATCTACGCTCTCCTCGTAACGCGGCTAAGCTCTTATACCCAGGATAGAGGAGAGACCGGCAGAAAACATCCCCCAGGTGGATAGTTCCGGCATAGCCGCCTGGAGGAAGTGGCGCCTGGTCAGGTGACCAGGGAAATAGGTGATGGGCAAGAACCGGGCCGCCGGCCGCGCCGGGTTAGACTGGTGCCGGGGCGACCTTTTCCTGCAGGTAGGGGAGAAGTGAAGTGATGGGTATTCGCACCTGTTCCATCGTGTCCCGCTCCCGGACGGTAACCGTGTCGTCCTCCAGCGTATCGAAATCGATGGTGACACAGAATGGGGTGCCGATCTCATCCTGGTAGTAGTAGCGCTTGCCGATATTGCCCCGCTCATCCCAGGTGGTGGCCAGGTGGTGGGCCAGTTGCCGGTAGACGGCGCGGGCTTTCTCGACCAGCGCCGGCCGGTTCTTTAAGAGCGGGAAAACGGCCACCTTGTAAGGTGCGAGGGCCGGTTTGAAGCGGAGGACGGTGCGCTCATTCTCTTCGTCTTCCCAGTAGGCGTCGCTGAGGAGCATGAGAAAGATGCGGGTAATGCCGACAGCCGGTTCGATTACGTGCGGAACGAAGACCCGGTTGCTATACGGATCCCGGTACTCCAGTCTGGCGCCAGATGCCTCGATGTGCTGGCGCAGGTCAAAATCGGTGCGGTAGGCCAGCCCCCACAACTCCTTGTAGCCGAAGGGGAATTGGTAATCCAGATCGTACGTCTCCCGGCTATAATGGCTGCGCTCCCGGTCGGTGTGCCGGCGCCAGCGGAGCTTTTCTGCGCGCACACCCAGCGTGTTGGTCACGAAATCCCACATTTCGTCCTGCCACAGCCGGAACAGCTCCCGCCAGTCGCTTTGCTCCGGGTCGAAGAAGTACTCGATCTCCGCCTGTTCAAATTCCAGGGTGCGGAAGACAAACTGGCCGGTGGTAATCTCGTTGCGAAAGCTCTTGCCAATCTGGCCGATGCCGAAAGGGAGCGTAACCCGGGTGGAATCCAGTACCTGCCGGAAATTGGTGAAGATGCCCTGCGCGGTTTCCCCACGCAGGTATACCCTGGCTTTCTCACCGGAAACCGCGCCGATGGCGGTCTCAAACATGATGTTGAAATCCCTGGGATGGGTAACCGGGTTGCCGTCCGGGCTTTTGATGTCGTGTTTGTTGATGAAAGCGGCCATTTGAGCCAGGTCCAGCTCTTCCACGACCAGCGGGTCCGCTTCCGGATGGTTCTGTAGCCACGCTTCAATCAGATGGTCGGCCCGGTAACGATAGTGGGTAACCTTATCTTCTACCAGGGGATCGGTAAAGGATGCTACGTGGCCTGAGGCGACCCACGTCTGGGGGTGCAGGAGAATCTGGGAATCCAGCCCCACAATGTCGGCCCGGCGACTGATGAAGGTGTCCCACCAGGCATTGCGAATGTTGCGTAACAGCTCGGCACCCAGCGGACCATAATCGTAAGAACTGGCGAGGCCACCGTAGATTTCTGACGTCGGGTAGACAAAGCCTCGCCGTTTGGCGAGAGCGGTCAGGGCGTCTAGTGTGGGTTGTTCAGACATGGCTTTACCTCAAAAAAGTTTCAGGTTGCAGGTTGCCGGTGGTTGGTATGGCTACGGGAGGGCCTACCTGCAATTCACGTGACGGTCGTGGTAATAAAAACGTCCCTGTAACACGGATTCCGTGCTACAGGGACGGCTCGTTCGAGTCGCGGTTCCACCCTGCTTCCCCTCCAGCGGAGGGGCACCTCGTCAAGGGCGCAGCTCCCGCTTGCCAAAGGCGTTCAACGCTGCTATTTGTTCAATTGTGGCTTCATTTTACAATGATGGAGCAGATTGGCAACAGGATAGTGGAAGGTGGAGATTAGACACCGGGAGGATTCAATGGGACTGACGATTTCGCTGGGGCAGATGGACGTGAAGTTGGGGGAGCCAAATACGAACCTGGCTAAAGTTCGGGCGCTGGCGGCAGAGGCAGCCCGCCGGGGGTCGGACATGTTGGTGCTGCCCGAGTTGTGGTCTACGGGGTATGATCTGGAAAATGCGGCGACACATGCGACACCCACCGGCGCCGGCATCTTCGCCCGGGTGGCCGAGCTGGCCCGGCAGCACCAACTATATATCCTTGGTTCGATGCTGTCGCAGGTGGGAAAGGGAAAGGCGAAAAATACGGCCGTTCTTTTCGATCCCCAGGGGCAGGCGCTGGCTACGTACAGCAAGGTGCACCTCTTCCGGCTGATGGAGGAAGAACGCTACCTGGCGGCCGGAAACGCGCCGGCCCTGGTGGACACGCCCTGGGGGCCGGCCGGGTTGGCCATCTGTTACGATCTACGCTTTCCCGAGCTGTTCCGTGCTTACGCCCTGGCCGGTGCCCGCACCATCTTTCTCCCATCCGAGTGGCCGCATCCGCGCCTGGATCACTGGCGTACGCTGCTCCGGGCACGGGCCATTGAGAACCAGCTTTACCTGATCGCCTGCAACCGGGTGGGCAGTTCAAAGGGAACCGACTTCTTCGGCCACTCCTGCATTATCGATCCCTGGGGGGAGACGGTCATCGAAGGGGGTGAGACAGAATTGTTGTTGACGGCGACAATTGATCCGGCCCGGGTCGACGCCGTGCGCCAGAAGATCCCGGTCTTCGAGGATAGGAGGCCGGAAATCTACAGAATGCGATTGGAGATTGGAGAGTAGAGATTGCGCCGGCCGGCGCCGGGCAATTTCGAGATGCCGGTTCGTGTCGCTTCCTAATTCCAGGGTAGGGCGCTGCGGGTGGCCCAGTACGCGGCGGGCGGTTCTGCCAGAGCGGCCAGGCGTTCTTCCGTCTCGTCATCCCAGTCAATGTCCAGGGCACCCACGTTAGAGTGAAGATGCTCGATCTGCGCGGCGCCACTGAGGACGAGGCCCGTCCACGGCCGGGCGAGCACGGCCGCCAGGGCCAGGGCATCCACCGTCGTGCCCTTTTCCCCGGCCACTTCCTGCAGCAGGGCCATTTGCGCGGCGAAGGCCGGGCTGTCATTGCGGGGTGTAAGCCGGCCGTTGGCCAGCGCTTCTTTGACGATCACGCCCATGCCGGCCGCGTGCGCCTCTTGCAGGGCACTTTCCACCGAGCGGGCCAGCAGGTTCCAGGTAGCCTGGACTGTGTCGAAGAGGAGGGCGCCATCGTAGCGGACTGCCAGCGCCCGGCGTAAGGTTTCGGCCTGCTTCTCCCCGCTGAGGGAGAGACCAATACGTAATCCCCGTTCGCGTAACCGGGCCAGTTCGTCGAGCACCGGCCGGTTCTCCAGGACGCCGCTCTTGAGGGTGGCTGAGTGAATCTGGTAGAGGTCTAACTGGCCGCCCAGCAGGTCACGGCTTTCGCCGATCTGCCGTTGCAATACGGGCAGAGAGTGCTCCTTAACCTCGTGTACGTCTGCCTCGACCTGCCAGCCGGCCGTATAGGTGTATCCCCATTTGGAACCGACTGTGACCTGCCCGGGTTCGATCCCCCGGCTACGGAGCCAGGAGGCCAGAAATTGTTCGGCTCGCCCATAACTGCGGGCAGCATCAAAGTAGCGGATGCCGGCATCCCAGGCAGCGTCCAGGACTGCATGGGTGTGGGCTTCCATCTGATTCACTCCGTAATTCTCGTCGAGATCCTGGGCATGTCCGAGATTTATGTAACCCGGGCGCCCCAGCGCGGCCAGCCCCAGACCGATCGGCGTGACCTTCAGACCGCTCTGACCTAATTCGCGTAGCTTCATGCTCTTTTCCCTCCAAGGTTAGTCGTGACAGAACAGGAAATTGGGCGGCGCTGGTCCCCCTGACGACGCCTGCTTGAGCTCGTCGCAACACTGAGCTGTAACTGCTCTGCTGTCAGATTCCGGTACAATGGGAAGAGTGGAGCGAATCCATCGCTCCTGAATACCGGATGCCAACTGTACAATGATCCAAGGAGGAAGGCAATGACAGATAATACGCTGGCGGGCGTGACCTCGAAAAAGATAGACACGGGCCGGATCAAGGTCCATATCCTGGAAACGGGGACTGAGGATGGGATACCCGTCCTCTTCATCCACGGCAACATCTCATCGGCCATTTTCTGGGAGCAGACGATGCTGGCCCTTCCGGCCGGTTACCGGGGGATTGCTCCCGATCTGCGCGGGTATGGCGAGACGGAACCGTTGCCGGTGGATGCGACTCAGGGACTGGGCGACATGGTAGAAGACATCAGGGCACTGGTCGAGACGCTGGGACTGGACAAATACCATATTGTCGGCCACAGCATGGGCGGCGGGATCGTGATGAAATACGCCATCGCCTATCCGGAGGATCTCTACTCCATAACCCTGGTAGACACGATGTCGCCATACGGTTACGGGGGAAGCAAAGGGGTGGAAGGGGAATTGTTGCATGAGGATGGCGCGCCCACCGGCATTAATCCCGACTTTGTGCGCCTGTTGGCCGAGGGTGAGCGCGGGGACGAGAATCCGATGGCCCCGCGCAACGTGCTGCGCCAGTTCTACTTCAAGCCCCCCTTTGTACCCGAACGCGAGGAAGCGCTGTTGGAGTCGATGCTGGCCACGCGTACGGGGGAAGATTGGTACCCGGGCGAAATGGTCGATTCAGAAAACTGGCCGGGTATTGCCCCGGGCGAACGGGGTATCCTGCCCGCGTTCAGCCGTAAATACTTTGATGCCGGCGGCGTGGCAGAGATTGAGCCGAAGCCGCCAATTCTCTGGATTCGGGGCGCCGACGACTTGATCGTGTCGGATAATGCGATGTTTGACATGGCTGCGCTGGGAGCGATGGGCGCCGTGCCCGGTTATCCCGGTGCCGAAGCGTGCCCGCCCCAGCCGATGCTGCAGCAGATCCGTGCCGTGCTGGACAGGTATGCCGCAGAGGGCGGTGAATACGGCGAAAGGGTGATTGACGATGCCGGGCACACGCCGTACGTGGAGAAGCCCGGCATCTTTAATGAGATCTTCCACGCTTTCATTACCACCGCTGACTGAGGCCGAGCAGACGTGGCAGGTCTGCTCCTAGCCCTGATCCGGCGCTAAGGGCCGGTTGCCTGCCCCTTGTTGCCCTACTACAATGGGCGTATTGTGAAGGCAACCGGCTATCCCAATCATCTTGTGGTCCGTACCAAGCTAACGGCGGCGCGGCCCCATAAGCAGACCTTATCGCGCCGGCGGCTGACGGAGCGCCTGCTGGAGGCGGTCGACTATCGCCTGACCGTTGTCCACGCCGGAACCGGATACGGCAAGAGCACGGCGCTGGCGGCGCTGGACGGTAGTCCGTTACCCGTTGTCTGGTATCATCTGGACCCCGAAGACGCCGATCCCTTCATCTTCCTCTTACATCTCGTGCACGGTTTTACCGGGATATTACCCGGCTTTTCGGAGACGCCGCTGGCGCTGCTGGAAGAGCTGGCGCGAGATGGCGGCAGCGAGGCGATCTGGGAGGTGGTGGTAGACCGGCTGGCCAACGAGGTGGCGGAGCATCTGCCGGCCGGTGAGGACGGAACCTTGCTGCTGGTGCTGGACGACGCCCACCTCTTGCGCGAAACCTCGGCAACGCTGCGCGTTTTGGATCGTCTCATCGGGCGCGCGCCGCCGGGCCTGCACGTGATTGTCTCTACCCGGTATCCCCTCAAATTGCCGTCTCTGCTTTCCTGGCGCGTGCGGGGAGAATTGCTAGAAATTGGCCAGGATGAGCTGGCGTTCACCGTCGATGAGACGATTGCCCTGTTTGGCGAGCAATACGGGTATGCGCTGACACCCCGGCAGGCAGACGCCTTGATGGAACAGGTAGAGGGGTGGCCTATCGCCCTGCCTCTGGTCTGGCAGCGTCTCCAGGGCCGGGAGAAGGTTTCTCTCCGCAAGGCGCTGGGCCAGCTTTCGGGAGCGACCGGCGATCTCTTTGCTTATCTTGCCCAGGAAGTATTACAGCAGCAGCCAGACGACATCCGCCGCTTTCTGCACGTGACTGCCATCCTGCGCCAGATGACGGCCGGAGTGTGTGATTGTCTCCGGCAGGCCGAAGATAGCGCCGAGATCCTGTCTTACTTGCTGGACAACGGTCTCTTCGTGGTGGACCGGGGCGATGGCCATTTGCGTTACCATCATCTCTTCCGGGAATTGCTGAGCCGGCAGCTCCCGCGCTCTGAGGCGGTCGCCGGCCATCGCCGCGCAGCTACCTGTTATCGGAAGCGAGGGGAGGCAGAGGCAGCGATCTATCATTACCTGGCGGCCGGGGAGGAGGAGGAAGCGGCTTCCCTGCTGGTCGAGAGAGGGCGCGCGTTAGTGCGGGCCGGCCGGCTGGATCGACTGGCCGGCTGGATCGGTTCGCTCTCGCCTGACGTGTTGCGGCGCCATTCGCCGTTGCTGGCCTATCTCGGAGATGTGGCCCGCCTGCGCAGCCGTTTCGAAGAGGCCCTGGGCTGGTACCAGCAGGCGGAAGTGCGCAGCCGGACGACGGGCGATGTTGCCGGTGTGGGGCAGGCGTTGCGCGGCCAGGCACGGGTCTATCTGGATACGGTTAATCCCAGCAAGGCGGAGCGCTTGCTGGAGGAGGCTCTGCGGCTGTCCGATGGGCAGGAGGACCGGGAGAGCCGTGCCCGCCTGCTGGAGTTGCTGGCGGAGAACCTGCTTAATCAGGGAAGGCCGGCCCAGGCCCAGGCGTACCAGGAAGAGGCGCGCCAGTTGCGGGAGCAAGGGGTGGGCAAGGGCGCATTATCTCTGCGCGTTTTGCTCCGTACCGGCCGGCTGGCGGAGGCCAGGCGGCTGTTAGAAGAACAGGCGGAAGTTGAACGGCGCAAGCCGGTACAGCGTCCACGTTCCCACCGCGAAACCCAATTAGTGCTGGCCCTGATCCTGGCATTTCAGGGAGAGCGCGCCGGCGCTTATCGCTGTGCGGTAGAGGGGACGGCGCGGGGCGAACGGCTTGATGCCCCGTTCGTCTCCGCCGTCGGTTATATGCGCCAGGGCCACGCCTGGTTGCTGGACAAAGAAGAAGCCAGTTACGAGGAAGCCATCGCCTGTTTTGAAGAAGCGATGGCCATCAGCGAAACGATTGGCGTACCCCGCTTGAAAGTGGAAGCATCGTGGGGGCTCTGTCAGGCCTACGGGTTCCAGGGCGGGCTGGAAATGGCGGAGCGGGTGGCGCGGCAGGGAATCGAGATTGCCCGGGGCGCGGGAGATGAGTGGGTGGAAGCGTGTATCAGGGTGACCCTGGGCGCAGGCTTTCTGCTGGCAGGTGAGGCTGACGCTGCTGCTCCCTGGCTGGAGCAGGCAGGGGCTGCTTTTCGCGCCTGTGGCGACACGTATGGCGAGACGATTGTCCGCCTCTGGCAATGTTTGCTGTGGCACGAGACGGAGGATGACGCGCGCCTGGAACGAGATGTCGGCGAATTATTGCGGTTGGTGCGCGCCCACGACTACGTCTATCTCTTCAAACGGCGAACATTAATGGGCCCTCCCGATCCCCGGTCGCTGGTTCCCCTCTTACTATTTGCCCGGGAGCGCGGGCGCCAGGCCGCGTATGCCGGCCGGCTCCTGGGGCACCTGAATCTGGCAGAAGTGGTTCTGCACCCGGGATACCGTTTACGGGTGCAAACCCTTGGTACCTTCCGGCTCTGGCGCGGGGAAAGAGAGGTTGCGGTCGACGAGTGGACCCGCAAGAAAGCGCGCCAGTTGTTTCACCTGCTCCTCACGTACCGTGACACCTTGCTGGAACGGGAGCAAATCACCGAGTTGCTGTGGCCGGATCTGGATCCGGAGGCGGCCGAGCGCGATTTTAAGATTGCCTATAGCGCGCTAAACCGGGTGCTGGAGCCGGGGAGGAAACCCAACACGCCGTCGGCTTACGTCGCCCGGGACGGCAGCCGCTACGGCCTGCGACCGGAGGCGGATTTGTGGCTGGACGTTCTCATCTTTGAGGAGGAGGTGCGGGAGGGGGATCGGCTTTTCCGGGAAGATCCGGAGGCGGCGCTGGCCCGTTATCGCCGGGGGCTGGCTGTGTACCAGGGAGAATATCTGCAGGAGTACCCGTACGCCGAGTGGGCCAGCGAGGAGCGAGAGCGGCTCCTCACCCTCTACCTGCGCACGGCCGAGCGGCTGGCGCAGGCGTTGGTTGCCCAGGAGGCGTGGGAGGAAGCGCTCGCGGTGTGTCGCGGTATTCTGGCCAGGGATGATTGCTGGGAGGAAGCGTACCGGCTGCTGATGATCGCGTATGCGCGACAGGGGCAGCGCAGCCAGGCACTCCGGACCTATCGTCGCTGCGTCGAGCGCCTGAAAACCGAGTTAGGCATGGCTCCGTTGCCGGGAACGGTGGCGCTATCCGAGTCGTTGCGCCGGGAACAGCCGGTTAGCGACGAGACGTAACTGAACTCCGCGTCTTATCCGCCCTCTTCCTCTCCTCCCTGCCCCTTTGTAACTCTCTCGTAACCCCCGTTTGTTATCCTGCAATTTACCGGAATATTCAGTAACGCCCTGGAATCGTGTACCGTTCAGCATCTGCGGTCTCGCAGGTGCAATTCAGTGGGATGAGGATGAGTGAGACCAGAATCGTTTCTTTTGTACTGCGTTTTGTCCGGCAAACCGGCCCGGAAGAGGAACCCCTGGATGGGCTGCAGGTGACCGGTGTCGAAGAAGGTGGGCCGCTGGCAATGGGCTGGCACGGTGTTGTGCGGCACGTGCAAAGCCGGGAAGAGGTCCGGTTTACCCGCGTGGAAGAGGCACTCGCTTTCATCAATCGCTACGTGATCCTTCAGGAAGAGGAGAAAGCGGGCAAAGATCCCCGTCATCCGAATGACATTGGTTGAACGGTGGCCAGTTCAGATTGCCGTCGCCGGTAATAGAAGGGCCAGAAGAGGGAAAGAGAAAGGATGACCATAGTGAAGCCGGATCCTTACAATCTACCACCCGAAATTCAGATTCCGCATTCAGCAGACGTTTACGCCGCCGATCTGTTGCGAAATCGGGCCCGCTTAACGCCGGGGCGTGAAGCCTTGTACGAACCGGATTCCGGCCGGCGCTATACTTACGCCGAACTGAACGAGCGAGCGAATCGCGTCGCTAACTTCATGCAGCATGATCTGGGCGTGGAAGAGGGCGACCGGGTTTCCGTTCTGGCCCACAACAACGTGGCCTATGTCGATCTCCTATATGGGTTGGCCAAGATTGGGGCAGTGCTGGCGCCACTTAACTGGCGCCTGGTCGCGCAGGAGCTGGTCTATATTGTTAACGATTGCCGGCCGCGGGTGATACTGGTCGGGCCAGAATTTGCCGGTGTGTTTGAGGAGATGTGGCCCAAAATTAGCCAGGTGGAGATTGTCGCGCTGGATGGGGCCGAGATTGCCGGCGCACCACACTATGAGGAAGCGTTGGCTGCGGCATCGGCAGCGGAACCGGAACGTCCGGCGGCCCTCAGTAGCGAGAGCGCCCACTGTATTCTCTACACCTCAGGTACGACCGGCCGGCCCAAAGGGGCGATTATTCCCCAACGCCAGGTGGTGTGGAATTGCATCAACACGGTGATTAGCTGGGGGTTAACTGAGCACGATTGCTCGCCGATTTTGACCCCTCTCTTCCACTCCGGCGGTCTCTTCGTGTTCCTGACCCCCCTTTTCTACCTGGGTGGACGCGTCGTCCTCACGCGCGAATTTGACGCCGAGAAATCGTTGGCCGTGATCGAGGAAGAAAAATGCACCGTTATCCTGGGTGTGCCAACGATATTTCAGATGTGGCGCGAATCCGCGGCCTATCAAGACGCTGACTTCAACCACGTCCGTTTCTTCATCAGTGGTGGTGCCCCCTGCCCGCCGGAATTGATGGAGACCTGGCGCCGGGAAAAGGGGGTCGCTTTCCGCCAGGGATACGGGCTGACCGAAGTGGGGACGAATTGCTTCAGCATGACCAATTCGCAGTCGGTACCCAAAACCGGTTCGGTCGGCCGTCCTATTTTCCATAGCGAGATGAAGCTGGTGGACGAGGCGGGCAACGAAGTGCCGGTGGGCGAGGTGGGCGAATTACTGATCAGGGGGCCGCACGTCTGCAGCGGCTACTGGCGCGATCCGCGGGCCACGGCCGAGGCGCTGGAAGATGGCTGGTTTCACACCGGCGATATGGCGCGCATGGACGAGGACGGGTTCTACTACATTGCCGGCCGCTTCAAGGATATGATTATTAGCGGTGGGGAGAACGTTTATGCGGCCGAGGTGGAGGCGGCATTCCGCGAACACCGGGCTGTGGCCGAAGCCGCCCTGATCGGGAAGCCGCACGAGCAGTGGGGCGAGGTAGGCCTGATGGTGGTGGTGCTCGAAGCCGGGCAGGAAACGACGGCAGAGGAGCTGATCGAGTTTTGCCGGAGCCGGCTGGCCCGCTACAAGGTGCCAAAGGAGATTGTCTTTGCCGGCAAACTGCCTTATTCGCCTTACGGCAAGGTGCAGAAAATGAAGTTGAAGGAAAGGTATGTTGGTTGATGGTTGGTGGTTGGTAGTTGATGGCTACTTTATGCTGGAGGGATTATGCCCAAGGTAAAGGCAAACGGGATTGAGATCTATTACGAGGTGCATGGAGAAGGGCAACCGTTATTGCTTATCGCCGGGCTGAGCTACACGCACTGGATGTGGCACAAGATGGTGCCGGGTCTGGCGGAACGGTTCCAGGTGATCGTCTTTGACAACCGGGGAGTGGGCCAGACCGAGCAGCCGGAGGGCCCCTACAGCGCCGAGATGCTGGCTGCCGATACGGCCGGGTTGCTGGAAGCGCTGGAGATCGGGCAGGCAGTCGTGATGGGCCATTCGATGGGTGGTTTTGTCGCCCAGGCGCTGGTGCTGGAGCGGCCGGACCTGGTCGGCAAAGTGATCCTTTCCGCCACTAACTTTGGCGGCCCGAACCACATTCCGGTGACCTCGGAAGCAATGGCCGTCCTTGCCGACGTCAGCGGGGATCCTGTCGAGCGCTTCCGGCGCGGGCTGGCGGTCAGTACGGCGCCTGGTTTTGTCGAGGCGAATCCGGAGCTCATTGAGGAGTGGCTGGTTTACCGGGAGCAGAATCCAATTGCCCCCGGCCCTTATCAGGCGCAATTGGCGGTGGGATTGGGATTGATGGCGCCAGAGAACGCTTTTGAGGGGCGTCTGGAAGAGGTTGACAAACCGACCCTGATCCTTTTTGGCGAGGTAGACAAGGTGGTCCCGCCGGGGAATTCGCAGTTGCTTCACGAGGAATTACCCCGTAGTGAAATCGTGCTGTTGCCCAATGCCGGCCATTTCTTCCCGCTAGAAGTGCCTGACAGGGCGGTGGCGGTGATTACGGAGTTTATTGAGGGTTAGAGATTGGAGATTGGAGATTAAGGTCGCAGCCCGATCTTCGCTCTTCAACGACTGGAGGACAGCATGAGTAAAGAACGCAAATTAGGCCGAGGTGTGGCTATTGCCGGGGTGGGGATGAGCAAATTTGGTGCCTTTCCCGGCCAGGCCACCCGTGACCTATTCGTCGACGCTTTCCAGGAATTGCGGGGTACTGTCGATAAGGGACTGGATCCTGACGATATCGAGGCCCTGTACATCGGCAATTACAGCAGCGATCTCTTTGAAAAGCAGGGGCACACGGCGCCGATCATGGCCGATTGGATTGGCCTGACGCCCCGGCCGGCAACGCGGATTGAGGATGCGTGCGCCAGCAGTGGCGTCGCCCTGCGCCAGGGATTGATTGCCGTGGCTTCCGGTCTCTACGACGTGGTGTTGGTCGGCGGCATCGAGAAGATGACGGATCTGCCCATCGCCGAAGTCACGGACACGCTGGCGACGGCCGGCGACGTCCTTTTTGAAATCCCGGCCGGATTCACTTTTCCCGGTTTCTATGCCGCGATGGCCACCGCCTACATGGACAGGTATGGGGCTACGCCGGAGTCGTTGATGCGGGTGGGTTTGAAGAATCACGACAATGGGGCGCTGAATCCCAAGGCCCAATTTGGCAGCCGGATTTCGGCCATCATGGAAAGCAAAAAGGCACGGGCGGCGCAAAAGGGCCGGCCGGTGCCCGAGTGGGAAAGCGAGATGGCCTTTCTGCATGATGACCGGGCCAACCCGATGATCGCCTGGCCCTTGCGCCTCTTCGATTGCTCTCCCGTTTCCGATGGTGCGGCAGCGATCCTGCTGGTAAGTGAGGCGATCGCCCGCAATTTCACCGACGAGCCGCTCTACATTATTGGCTCTGGCCAGGCCAGCGATCGGGCCCTGCATGACCGGCCGGATCTGACGACCATCTCCTCTGCCCGCGTCGCCGGCCGGCAGGCTTATGAGATGGCCGGTGTGACAGCGCAAGATATCGACGTGGCCGAGGTCCATGACTGCTTCACCATCGCCGAAATAATCGCGACTGAGGACCTGGGCTTTTTCGAGCCGGGCCAGGGGCACGTGGCGGTCGAAGAAGGGCTGACCACGCGCCATGGTCCGCATCCGATCAATACCTCTGGCGGCCTCAAAGCAAAAGGACACCCGGTTGGTGCCTCCGGCGCCGGCCAGGTGGTAGAGGTCTGGAAACAGATGCGCGGTGAGGCAGGCGAGCGGCAGGTACCGAAGGACGTCGAGCTGGCCTTAAGTCATAACGTGGGCGGTACGGGCCAGACGGCCGTGGTCCACATCTATGAGCGGAGATAGAGATTGGAGATAACGATGGATGAGCAACGACCATTCAACCACCATTCATTCCAACAATTCTTGAACGAGCACAGGCTGATGGGCTCCCGCAGCGCGAGCTCGGGAGAGGTATTCTTGCCCCCGCGCCCGCTTGACCCCTCCACCTATCGTGAGGACATGGAGTGGGTGGAGCTGTCTGGCGAGGGGCGACTGGTTGCCTACACGGCCGTGCACATCGGGCCGACGGCTATGATCGAGGCCGGCTATGATCGGAAGAACCCCTATGTTTCCGGCGTGGTCGAACTGGTAGAGGGTCCCAAGATCAGCGCCCAGATCCTGGGCGTGGATGCAACCAATCCTGCCGCCATTGCCGTCGGCACCCCGCTTCGTGTCACTTTTGTCGATCGGGGCAAAGAAGAGGAGAAACGAACTTTCCTGGCTTTTGAGGTGATCGATTGACGGCCAGGTTGGTTTTTGCAACAAACGCAGCCGTAACTTGTTGATGTCCAATGCCTGTTACCTATGGAGGTGCTTATGGCATAATTAAGATATGTGCTGGTGGATACCCCTTCTCCTGGCATTCATCCTTCACCACCGGCAATGCTTTGCCTTACCCTGATTCCCTAGACGAGTCTCAGACTCACCTATTGAGGAGGAAGAATTAGAAATGAAACGTCGAAAGAAGTTAATGACCATATTTTCCCTGTTTGTGGTGCTGGCCCTGTTGCTGGTAGCCTGCGGTGGTGAAGAAGTTTCGCCGACAGAGCCGGCCGAAGAACCGGAACCGACAGAAGAAGTAGCGGAACCAACGGAAGAACCGATGGAGGAACCAACCGAGGAACCGGCGGAAGAGCCAACCGAAGAACCAATGGAGGAGCCAACTGAGGAACCGACTGAGGAACCGGTGGCCGAAGAGAGTGAACCGATCAAGGTTGGTCTGATCACCGACGAGACCGGGGCGCTGGCCATCTACGGCGCGCACGTCTTGCGTGGGTTCCCGTTGGGGATGGAGTATGCCACCGGCGCGCCCGGGGCAGAAGAAGAGGGCTACACCAGCTACGATTGGAATGGCCGGGAGATCCGCGTTTACATGCGGGATGACCAGAGCAATCCAGAAACGACGGCTACCGTGGCCCGCGAGCTAATCGAAGTGGAAGATGTGGACTTCATTGTGGGTACCGTCAGCTCCGGGGCCACCGCCACGCTGCAAGAGATTGCCCGCGAAAACCAGGTGCCCCTGATTGTGGCCCCGGCAGCGGCCAACGACATTACCGGTGCCAGCTTTAACGAATATACCTTCCGCACCAGCCGTAACAACTACCAGGATATGGTGAATATCTGCGAATATTTCACCCAGGAGTATGAAACCTTCGTCCAGATTGCGCCGGACTACAGCTTTGGCTGGGGCGGCGCTGCGGCTGCGCGGGATGCCTGTACCCTATTCGGGGGCGAGTTTGTCGCCGACGATATCCTTGCCCCGGCCGATACTACTGAATTCACCCCCTACATGGAACAGATTCTTGATTCCGGTGCAGAGGCGTGGATCGTAACCTGGGCCGGTGGTGGCTTCGTGCCGATGATGCAGGCCGCCCAGGAACTGGGCGTAATGGAAGAGATGGAACTGGCGTCGGCCTTCGTGGACAACGCCGTGATGCCCGCTTTCTTCGCCAATGCCATCGGCACCACCAGTGGAATCCTCTACCATTACACGGCTCCGGACAACGAGATCAATGATTGGCTCGTTGCCGAGACGGTAGGCCGCTTTGGCACGCCACCAGACCTCTTCGACGCGGACGCCATGAACGCCGCACTGCTTCTGGTGAAAGCCCTGGAAGAGACAGACGGCGACACCGACCCGCAGGCGCTAATCGATGCCCTGGAAGGGATGACGTTCGACGGTCCCAAGGGCGAAATCTACATCCGTCCTGAGGATCACGTCGCGATGCAGGACATGTACATTGTTACCCTGACCAACGTGGACGATCCGGAGTTCCGTTTCTTCGAGTACGTCGAAACGAACCGGCCGGAAGTTCCCTGCCTTCTGCCTGAGGATCTGCAGGATCGCTGTGGGGACCTGCCCGTCGGCAGCCTCAGCGGCGAGTAAAAGACGATTAGTTGATTAGAGATCGGAGATTGGCCTGCAGAACGCGTCGCCAATCTCCGATCTCCAGTCTCAGGAGCAGTAGATGACGAATAAGATAATCCTGAGAACCGAGGATCTGAGGAAAGAGTTTGGGGCGCTGGTAGCAGTGGCCGACGTGAATATGGAGGTGGAGGCCCGCACCCTGCACTCGATTATCGGTCCGAATGGTGCCGGCAAAACCACGCTCTTTAACCTCCTCAGCGGTAACCTACCACCGACGCGAGGACGCGTCTTCTTCAAGGGCCGGGATATTACCAACCTGCCCCTACACCGGACCGCCCACCTGGGAATGGGCCGTTCCTTCCAGATTACGAATATCTTTCCCAACCTGACCGTCTTCGAAAATGTCCGGCTGGCCTCGCAGGCATTGGGCCACGACAACTTCCGCTTTTTCCGCTCCCACCATGCTTTTGACCGCTATGAGGCGCGGACGCAGGAGGTCCTCGAAATGGTCGGGTTGGCCGGAAGCGCGCTGATGCCGGCGCGCACGCTACCCCACGGCGACCAGCGGAAGCTGGAACTGGGCATGATCCTGGCCCCTGATCCAGAGTTGTTGCTGCTGGACGAACCCACGGCCGGGATGGCCTCGGAACAGGTGCCGGAGTTGATGGCCATGATCCAGGCGATCCAGGAAGCGGGTCAGAAGACGGTGATGCTGGTCGAGCACAACATGAACGTGGTGATGAGTGTGTCTGACCGGATTACGGTGATGCACCAGGGGATGGTGCTGGCCGAGGGCACGCCGGCAGAAATATCCAATGATGCAGCGGTGCAGAATGCTTATCTGGGTGGCCTTTACGAACCGGTGGGAGAGGGATGATGGCTGACGACAATTTGCTGGAGGTACAGGACATTCACACGTTTATCGGCCAGTTCCACATCCTGGAAGGGGTCACCGTGGCGGTCCCTCGGGGGGGCATTACCGTGTTGCTCGGCCGGAATGGCGCCGGTAAGACGACCACGCTGAAGTCGATTCTGGGCCTGACGCCCCCGCGCCGGGGGAAAATAACCCTGGACGGCCAGGAGCTCCAGGGCCGGCGTAGTTTCGACATTGCCTCCCTTGGTATCGGCTTCGTTCCGGAACACCGGGCGATCTTCCGTGATCTGACGGTGGAAGAAAATTTGAAACTGGCGGAACGCAAGAAGGGGGATTTTGCGCGTAATGAGGGGTTTATTTTTGACCTCTTCCCCGATCTGAAACGGCTGATCAAATTACCGGGCACCAATCTTTCCGGCGGCCAGCAACAGATGCTGGCCCTTGCGCGGGCGCTGGTACCTGAAAATCAACTGCTGCTGATTGACGAACCGAGTGAAGGACTGGCCCCGGTATTGATCGAACAGGTCATGGAGGCCATCCGTGAATTGGCCGGCGAGACGACTATCTTGTTGGTGGAGCAAAATTTCATCGTCGCCAGCCGGCTGGCAGAGCGTTACGTGATCATCGAGGAAGGCCAGTCAGTCAGGCACGGCGAGATGGCCGACCTGGTCGGGGACCAGGAGACGATACATCGTTACCTGGGCGCGGCGTGAGCAGATGAACCAGGGGTTACCGGAGGCTGACGGACTGTCTCGCCGGAATTTGAGGAAGTGAATATGGGTGAATTTAGAGAGACGTTATTGAAGAATCGGACACGCCTGATCGTGCTCGCGGCTCTGTTCCTGTTATTTGTGTCTGCCACTCAGGGGATGGCGCGGGAAGATTGGCTGATTACCGTCTTGCGCGGGTTATCGGTAGGGGCGGTTACCTTTCTGGTTGCTTCCGGCCTATCGCTGATCCTGGGCTTGATGGACGTGCTGAACCTGGCCCATGGGGAAATGTTCATGATTGGGGCCTACGTCGGCTGGACGGTATACGTTCGCCCCGATACCTTTGTGGACGTGCTGACGCCGGTGACGCTGGTGGCCGCCGGGCTGGCCCTGGTGCCGCTGTGGCGCGCGCTGCTGGCCCGCCTCCAACTTCCGGAACGGTTGCAACAGGCATGGCCCTGGCTGAGTCTGGGGCTGGGGCTTCTCGTCCTCTTCTTCTCCCTCCGGCTCTTCCCGCTGGCTATCTGGGACCCGAAGCTGTATGCCCAAAGCCCAATCACCTTTTCGCTGGCCCTCTCTCAGGGCCTACTGACCCTGCCGGAACCGGCTGGCGGTGGCAGCCTCCTGCTGGCCATCGGCGGCACCCTGCTGGGCAGTATTCTGCTGGGTGTGGCTTTTGCCGGTTTCGGCTCACGCAGCCAGCGAACCGCACCGCAGCGGATACGGTGGCGACCGCTGTTGGTGGCGGCGGCGCTACTGGTTCTTGCTCTGGCCATTTACCTGGTGAATACACCACTGACACAGTGGCTATTTGGGATGAGCACGACCTGGCGCTTCTTTATCGCCATGGCCGTCGCCACCCTCACCGGTCTCATCCTGGGGGCGCTGATCGAAGTAACGATGATCCGTCCCCTGTACGAGCGGCCCATCTACCAGTTGATGTTGACGCTGGGCATTAGCTTTATCGGCATCGAGATCGTGCGCGCCCTCTGGGGCCGGCCGGAGTTCACGATGCCGAAGCCGGCTCTGTTCAACGGCACCGGCGAGGGGTGCCCGGCCGAAAGTGTGGGGGCCCTGCTGCAGAATCAATGTTCAACTTTCATGCTCTTTGACGGCCGGGTTCGCACCTACAATGAAATCTTCGTAATTCTCGTGGGGGTCGCCGTGCTCGTGGGTGTCTGGCTGCTGCTGCAGCGCACGCGCATTGGCATGATCATCCGGGCCGGTGTCCAGGACCGGGAGATGGTCGAAGCATTGGGCATCAACGTGCGCCGGGTTTTTACGCTGGTGTTTGCGCTGGGGGTCGCTCTGGCTGCTTTGGGCGGGATATTGGCCGCCCCTTCCTTTGGTCTCTCCAGCGATATGGGCACGCGCCTGCTGTTGCTGGCCCTGATTGCGCTGGCGATTGGCGGGCTGACCAGCTTTCCGGGAGCGGCAGCCGGGGCGGTGCTGGTGGGCCTGATCCAGCAATTCATCATCAAATACGGGCAGATTGGTATCAGTCTGCCCTTCCTGGCCGAGCCGTTCAAACCGTCGCCGCCACTGGTGCCGGCCTCGACCGTGCTCTTTATGGTTATCATTCTCCTGATCTTGCCCCAGGGCCTGTTTGGCAGGTCTGAGTAGTTTTTCCTGGAAAGAGTAGCTTTCCGGGAACGTTTGCGGAGCATCTTATGCAATCTTCTGTGATGACGACGGAATCCGGGCAAAAGGGTATCGGCGGCTGGTTACGGGAGCACGGCGCCCTTATCGGCGTGCTGCTCTTCATGCTGGTGTTGCCCTTTCTGATTGCCCTGCTGGACGGCCAATCCCCGGCGGCCGTGCTGGCCAACGAGACCGGCCAGGCACGCTTTCTCCAGGGGCTGCTGATCGAGATCTTTATCCTGGCGATTTACGCCATCAGCTATGACCTGATTTTGGGAATTACCGGCCTGCTCTCCTTTGGCCACGCCATGTTTTTTGCCGTGGGGGCGTACGTCACCGGCATCATGCTCAAGAGCTTCGAATGGGGTTTCTTCCCGACCCTGGCTGTGGTTGCGGTGGCGGCCGTTCTGCAGGCATTGCTTTTCGCCATCGTTCTGCCCCGGGTTGAGGGCATTACCTTTGCCCTGGTTACCCTGGGCCTGGCTTCTGTCTTCCACATTGTGGTCCAATCGAGCGAGTTGGGGCCCTATACCGGGGCGGACGTGGGCTTACAGGGGGTGGTCGGGCCCGCCTTCCTGGATACGTCGACCTATCGCTTCCGCTTTTACGTGGTCGCCCTGCTGGTCACTTTCCTCGTCTATCTCTTTTACCGGCGTTTCGTCGATTCGCCGACCGGCCGGGTCTGCGTCGCCATCCGCGAGAATGAGGATCGAGCCCTGATGCTGGGCTACAATACCTTCTACTTCAAACTGGTTGCCCTGATCGTTGCCTCCCTTACCGCTTCCCTGGCGGGCGTGCTGCATACGCTGCACCAGCCAATCGTCAGCCCGACCATCGCCGGCCTGGGGTGGACGGTGGCAGCGCTGCTCATGATTCTGATCGGCGGGGTAGGGACGCTGAGCGGCGCCCTGGTCGGCGCGGCCATTTTCCGGTTGCTGCAATATTATCTCGATCGCTGGTTTGGCGAGTATGCCAGCTTCCTCCTGGGCGTCTTCTACGTGGCCCTGGTGCTCTTCCTCCCTTATGGCATCGTCGGTACCTGGCGCGCCCGTTCCCCGCGGATTCGCGAAGGGCGCGCATGGTTGCGCGGGCTTTTCACCCGGGAAAAGCGGGAAGACGTGCGCGAGCCACTGGATTGAAGAAAGGAGGGACAGCAACATTGCTGCCCCTCCAATGGCCGGCGCCTGGCTATCTGTGGATGGCGGGGAGGTAGATGAGGTCGGCGACGACTGTTGTGATCGTCGTTGTGGCGGATACGCCGGTGTCAGTGCGGGAGCGCGCCTCCACAGTGACCTCATCCATCTCACCGCTGGCTGCCGCCAACGGTATCTCGACGTCTATATTGAAGAGGGTACTCTGACCGGCTTCCAGCGTTACCTCACCCACCCCCAGGGTCGTGGTCCACACCTGCCCGCTGATTGAGAGGTCGAAGGTATCGGGAACGTTGCCGGTATTGGTAATTGCGACCGGGTAGGAGAGGGCGTTGCCGGCTGTCGCCAGGCTCAAGCGAGGGGGCGCCAGCGCGACGCCATAGCCCGCCACCAGGGTTTCTTCTAAGGCTTCATTGTTTCCTGTGTCCGGATCCTGCTCGTCGGCACTTACGGTGGAGCGACTGGCGATCTGGCCCGGCGCGGTACCGGCCTCGACGGTGACGACAATGGTGACGGTAATTTCGGACTCGCCCGGCAAGGCTCCCAGGGCGCAATCCACGCTGTCGCCGCCGGCGCTACAGAGACCGGCCGGTTCAAACGAAGCCAGCGTGGTCTCCGGGGCCAATTCGCTGGCCAGGGAGACGTTGGTGGCTGTCAGCGTGCTCTTATTCTCCACGTTCACGGTGTAAGTCAGGGGCTGCCCGGCTTCGACCGGGTCGGGGGTATCGGCGACGCTCACCGCCAGGTCCGCTGTTGCCGTTTGGAGACACCCGGGCACGCGGAAAGTGCCGACCCGCGTATGCCAGGACACGCCCGTCGCGAGGAAATACTCGTTCGTGTACCAGAAAGTGCAATCATCGGCCGGGTCTACGACAAGGGCGCTATAATCGCCCCAACGATTATAGGTGTTTTGGGAGCCACCTCCACTCTGGAGGATCGCCTCGCTCTGGAAGGTGCCCTGGGGATCGCCGGCGAGGCGCGTTGCGTAGCGGATGGAGGGATAGAGCGTGCTGCTGGAAGCGCTGTAACCCAGGGCCATATTCCCCTGCCCGTCCATGGCAATGCTACCCAGCCAGAGATGGTGCTCGCCGGATGCCTGGGTCCCTTCCTGGTGCAGGGCCCAGCCACTCCCGCTCTTGCGTAATTCAAACCAGCGAATGCCGGCCCGGTCGCCGCCAACGTCGACGGTGAAATTGCCGACCAGCGTTTCGTACGCGCCGAAATTGCGGTATTGGAGCCGCCACATGGGCCACTCGGAGATGGCATCGACCTTTTGGGACGTTCCCTGCTGGGGAATGCAATCAAACTGGAACGGCCCACAGACACTATAAGTAAAGGGGGTGACGCCGATGGTGTTCACCCTGGTGAAGCTGGTGTTGCCGCTGTCGTTCCAATCGACATCCAGGGCAAAAACCTCGAGGCGATCATTGCCACCGAAGTAAACGTTGTCTTTGAAGGTATAGAAGTAACCCGGTGAACCGGCCGGGGGCGGCGTTGGCCCGTCCAGGTCTGCCGGCAACAGGAAGTTCGTCTCTCCGCCGAAGCGCTGGTAGCCGGCCGGATCGCCGTCCAGCATGCTGGCCCGGTCAAAAACGTAAGCGGCATAGCCGCTGCTGGATTCGTTGGCCGAGACGTAATAGCCGTCTGGCCAGAGACCTACCTTGAAGTAATCCGGGAAAGCAGGAGTAAGAAACTCATAGAGATGGTAGTCGCCGGCCGGATCTGGCGTTGTCGAGACGGCCATGCACAGCCCGAACTCGGTTTGACCGTAACCGAAAAACTGGCTCAGGAGCCAACGGTCGGCGAGCGAATCATAGATGACGACCGGGTCGCCCTCGTTGGTTGCGGCACAATGGGGCGTTTGCGCATTGCCCTCAAAGAGCTTGTAGAAGAAGGTCGGCCCGCTGAGCAGGTTCCCTCCCTTGTCGTAGACGGCGAAGGCGACGTTTACCATCTGCACGTAGTGGTTGGGACCAACCTCGCCAATGGTGTCTGGCGGGATGCCGGTACCCTGCTGGATCGATAGCCCTTCGAACGTCTGCAGCGGGGCGGGGCTGGCTCCGGGATTGGCCGGCGCGCGGGCCAGCAGCGGATCGGGTCCGCTTTCCTCCTCCACTTCGCCCAGGGGCAGGTCCAGGAGCGGGGCCTGCCGGGGATTGATCTCCCGGTCAAGTGTCGGCTCAAAGGTGGCGGGCGGCAGGTCGCGCACGGCCGGGCTGAGGCCGGGCGTGACCGGTTCCCCGACGTAGACATCCCCCGCGGCTGACCGGCCTAGATCATCTGTCTGGGCGAGCGTGCCGGCCGGGGCGCGGCCAAGGGGTGCCAGCGACGCCTGCTTCCTCTCGGGTTGGAGCAACAGGACGGTAGCGACAAGTAAAAAGGGGATTAGGGATAAGACAAATCTACGAATGGTTTTCATGAGATTCCCTCGATACCGTGATGGTCCTGGCACGACCGGCCGGCCATTCACTATTCGGCTTGCTCAAAATAAGGTTGGGTCAGGCGATGGGCACTCTCCAGGGCCTCGTCGATAGAAGCCTGGCCATAAAAGGCACGTTCAATCTCCCGGCTGACACTTTCTTCGATACCGGCCCAGGTGGTCATCAATGGCACCCGGTCCAGGGTGGGGATTGCATCCAGATACACGCGGCTATGGGCCGGGGGCCGGTCCGGGTCCAGAAAGGCCGGCGATTCGGCCACCGCGGGCAGGGAGGGCACCGTCCGCCCTGAGGCAGCAACCAGGGTCTGGCCCGTGACCGAATTGGCAAATTCGATAAACGTCCACGCTGCCTCTTTGTTTTCTGCTGCAGCCGCCAGGCAGTAAGCGTCGCTATGCAGGATGCCGGCCGTTTCCCGGTGCCGGGGCAGGGGAGCCACGTCCCAGGTGAAGGAGTCAATGGTGCGGTAAGTGGGCACGCCCCGGCGGCTGTTGAAGTAGAGGCCCAGGCGACCGTTGAGAAAACGGCTCTCGCCGCTCTCTGCGGCCTCGGCCACGGCATCGGGGACTACGCCCTCCTTCACCTGAAGGTCCACAAACCATTGGAAGGCCTCGCGCGCGGCGGGTTCGTCCAGGGCAAGGCGCTGTGGATGCTGCGGGTCGTCTACGATTTCGCCGCCATTCTGCCAGATAAACGGTGCCAGCCGGAAGAGGTTGGGTTCGATGGCGGCGCCATACTGGTCGATCTGCCCATCGCCGTCCAGATCCCGGGTCAGCGCGCGCGCCCGGGCCAGAAAATCATCCCACGTCCAGCCGGGCTCCGGGTAGGGCACGCCGGCCCGGTCGAAGAGATCCCGGTTATAGTAAACGACCAGGCTGGATATATTCTGGGGAATACACCACAGCTCGCCATCCAGGGTGAAAGCCTCTATGGTCGGCGCGTAAAAATCGGTGGCAGCAAGCGCCTCGCTCTCCGCCAGGTAAGGGCCCAGGGGCGCCAACCCATCCTGGTCGACAAAAGTGGCGAAGCGCCGGTAATTGAGCAACATCACATCCGGCGGCGAGCCGGCGGCGAAATCAGTTGCCAGCCGGCGGCGATACGCGCCCTGGTCGGGGATGTGGCGTAACTGGACTTCGAGGCCGGCGTGGCCGGCATTAAACGCCGCAACCAGATCTTCGTAGGCCGCCAGCTCGGCCGGATCGCCAAATACCATGAATGAAACCGTTTCCCCTGCGTTAACCTGGCTGCATCCCGCCGCAAGGAGGAGCAAAAGTATCAGCGGCGCTATCTTCTGTAACATCAATTTCTATCCAGCAATTCTGCCAGCGAATTGTCGCCCAGGAATGTGCGTTGTAAAAGGATAAAGAGCCCGATGACGGGCAGCGTCATTATTGTAGCTGCAGCCATCAGAAGGGGCCAACCGGTAGGGTCAAGTTGTTTGAGAATCTGCAGGCCAATAGGGAGGGTATAAAGGGCAGGACGGTAGAGGTAGAGAACGGGGCTGATAAAGTCACTCCAGTAAAGAACGAAGGAGAGCACAATCACGGCGATGGTCGTCGGCCGGGCCAGGGGCCGCGCCACCTGCCACCAGGTGGTGAAGGCGGATGCCCCGTCCAGCCGGGCAGCTTCGTAGAGGCCCGGCGGGACCCGGCGGAAGGTCCAGTAGAAGAGGAGGACAAAGAGCGGGCTACCGGCCGCAAAAGCGGGCACGATCAGCGCCCCCAGGGAGTCGATCAGGCCCAGCCAGCGCAAGATTTGAAAGCGAAAGATCCAGACGGAGGCGCCGGGAATCATCAGGGTGGCCACGCTGAGGCCCAGCCAGCGCCGCCGGGGCCGGTCTGGGAATTGGGCCAGGGCAAAGCCGGCCCAGGAAGCGATAACGGCCGTCACCGGCACGGCAGCGGCGACGACGATCAACGAGTTGCGCAGATAGCGCGCCATGGGCAGCATCTCGAAGATGGCGGGATAGTTCGCCAGGGTGGGGGACGGGGGCAGCCACTCCACGGTGCGGGCCGGCGGCAACCCGGCCGGGCGCAGGGAGGCGGTCATTATCCAGTAGAGGGGCAGCAGGAAAAGACCCGCCAGCAGCGCCCCCGCCAGGGTGCGGGCACCCCATTTCACTTTAGAATGTAATCTCATCGGCGTTAAGACCTGACAGGTTAAAGAGACCCAGAGCGATCAATCCCAACAGAATGTAAGTTACGACAAGCACCGCTGCCGCCAGACCAAAGTCGAAGATGTCAAAAGCGATTTCGTAAATGAGGAGGGGAATAAAGGTTGTGGCGTAATAGGGTCCTCCGTACGTCATGATAAAGGTCGGGGTGAAGGTGTTTTGCAGGCTCATGATCAGATCGCGGAAGGTGAGCAGCAGCAGCCAGGGCAGCAGCAGAGGTAGCGTAATGCGCCAGAAAGATTGCCAGGCGCTGGCGCCGTCCACGCGCGCCGCTTCGTAAAGGGCATGGGGAATATTCTGTAATCCGGCCAGAAGGACGACGAATCCTTCCCCTAACTGGAAGAACGACATGATGACAATGGCCAGCACGGCCGTTCCCGGCTCTGCCAGCCAGGCCGGGGTGGGTAGTCCCAGCCAGGCCAGGATCAGGTTAACGGGCCCGTATAACGGGTTGAAAAGCCATAACCAGAGCAAGGCATAGGCTGCTTCGGGGATGACGGTGGGCAGGTAAACGGCTGCCCGGAAGAGGCCAAAGGGGCGGCGCTTCGCCTGCAGGAGCAGGGCGAGAAAGAGAGCGCCCAGGAGGCGCAGCGGCACGGCCAGCGCCAGAAAGAGAAAGCTGTTGCGCAAGGAGAGGCGGACCAGGGGAGAGGCCCAGAGGGTGCGAAAATTGTCCAGCCCGTCCCAGACCGGCGGACGGATGAAATTGTAGTCGGTGAAGGCCAGGGCCAGCGTCGCCAGGGCGGGGATTACGACCAGGAGCAGGGTTCCCAGCAGGTAGGGGAGAAGAAAGAGGGTCAATTGCCGCGGATAAGGCTGGGGCCAAAAATGTCGCGTTCTCACAGGAGAGGAAGTATAGCGGAGGGCGTCCGGTCAGGCTACTCTCATCAAAGGAGCCGGACCTGCCCACCGGCTTCTACGCGCACCAGTCGCCCGTTCTCTAGTTGAGCATAGGCGGATTTTGCCAGGACGACTACCGCCGGGGCATCGTCGTACATTTCACGGGCCACGGCCGCGCCCAGCGCCAGGATCGGATCCGGTTCAACGGTAATGATTGCCACCGGCGCCGTGCCCAGGCGCACCGCTTCCAGGAGGATGCTGCTGGCGCTGCTGGAGCCTCGTCCGGCCGGCAGGACCAGCACCCGCCCGCTGACGATCTCCCCGGCACTGGGATGGCGGCGGTCGATGATTTCCCCCGTCTCCGGGTCCAGCCCGCCCCACAGGCTGAGCGGCTCCGGCAGGCGCAATACCCGGCCGGACCCCTGGCCGGATACGAGTACGTGTGCTTCAAAGGATTGCGCGTGTTCGGTCATAGAAAGTCCTTCACGTGCCTGTTGGCTCCTGCCACAGGTCTTTGTCCCGCCAGACATGCCCCAGCGAGCCGGAACGCACGCACTCCTCCAGGCTGCCGAATACCACCTGCAGGCCGATATTGCCCGGTGTGTAGTGGGCGAACTTGCCGGAGTTGGTCATCAAGATTCCTTCGCGGGCGCGGACGATGGGGGTGACGACGACGCAGGTGTCCACGACCACCTGCACGCCGGCTGCTTCCAGCTTTTCCAGCCAGCCGCGCTTTTCCAGCGCCGCCAGTACCAGCCGTTGCGTGCAGACGATAAACTCCACCTCCGGGTGGGGCGGAAATCGCTCTAGCAACGGCAGGAGGGCGGCAAATTCCTCCGGGGAAAAGTGCGGGCTGCCCAGGGCCACCACGTTAATCGTCTCGCCGGGTCCGGCCGGGGCCGTGCTCAATTCGGAGAGGGTCTGGCGCAGATCGGCCAGGGTGACCGGAACCGTCTCTTCCGGCTCGCCGCCATGGAAGGCAGCGGCGAAGGTCTCCGCCTCCGGGGTAACGCAGATGGCATGGAACAGGGCTACGGCACCGGAAGAAGCGGAAGCTGCGCCCAGTGCCTTCAACTGATCTTCTGTCGTCTCCTCCGGTAACCCCTCGATGACGGGGATCTTGCTGCCGCTACGGGCGCCGAGTAGATAGCCCAGTACGGGATAGAGGACGTCTTCATGCAGCAGCCGGTCGGGGATACCGGTCAGACGATATAGAATCTGCCCGCGCCGGTTCTGGGCCAGATGCAAACCGACGGCGGGTGCCCGGCCGGTCAGCGCCGCACAGATATCGATAAAATCGCCATAGCGGTTGGTACGCGCGCCCAGCACCGAGTTGGCAAAGACAATGGCGTTGCTCTCGGCCCAGGCGATCTGGGTGCCAAAGGCGGGCCGTTGCCGTGCCTGGTAAGGGGCACAGGTCCAGATAGGCAGACAACCCATCTCCTGGTACGCGGCCATTAACTCGCGGGCGTGCCGGCCGACTTCGGCCGTTCCCCGGAAATATTCGGGATGGACCAGATCCACGGCGCCTACGTTAAGGGTCGTGGGTACCCGGACCTGCGCCCCGCCTGCTACCAGCCGCCGGGCAAATTCCAGGCCGGAAAAGCCATGGTAGAGGCAGCCGTCGATGTGGGCGGACTCGATGGGGAGCAGCCGGGGAGCGCCATATACGCGCGCCATTGTCGCCAGGATACGCATCGCCATCTGGACCGCCGGCCCGTCGGCCCCGGCCCGCATTGCTTCTTCATGTGGGGTAAGTTCTAACATCGGCCTGCATTGTAACGGATGGTGGCCCGTTCTGTCTACCAGGGCGGTGGCCGGTAGCCGGCGGTCCCGTAGGCG
>Ga0207752_1000145_pt1 | contig 32700 bp, 25 predicted proteins | sample Pon2CUnioCityCA_6_FD_187272 | JGI IMG/M metagenome (GOLD analysis project Ga0207752, IMG submission 187272) | Marine sediment microbial community from Union City, CA, USA - Pond 2C Sediment 2 (SPAdes) | ecosystem: Environmental > Aquatic > Marine > Intertidal zone > Salt pond sediment ... | reverse complement strand
TGGGGTTGCGAAAGCCGAAGGCAATGTCGAGGTCGGTGTGCCGGGGCCCTATCCGGTCAGCTATCGCTCGATCGTCCCGGCGCGCGGCGAATGCGAAAACCTGCTGGTGCCGGTCGCGCTGTCGTCCACGCACATTTCGTTCGGTTCGATCCGCATGGAGCCGGTCTTCATGATGCTCGGTCAAAGCGCGGCCACGGCGGCGGTGCAGGCGATCGAGGACGATATCGCCGTGCAGGACGTGGACTATCCGAAGCTGCGCCAGCGCCTCGAGGCGGACGGTCAGGTTCTGGTCTGGACCGGTCCCCGGCGCCCGATCGCCAAGTCGATCGATCCGAAGTCGCTCGAAGGCATCGTCATCGATGATCAGGATCTGCTTTCCCTCCATGATCAGTTAGCCGTCCTCGAAACGATAACCCAGTCCGTGTTCGGTGAGAATGTAGCGGGGTTGATGCGGCTCAGGTTCGATCTTCTTGCGTAGCTGGGAGACAAAGACATGGACGGTCTGTGGACTGGTGTACTCGATCCCGCCCCAGATCCGCCGCTGGATCCGCTCCATGGTACAGACGCCGCCGGCGTTGCGCACCAGCAGGTCGAGCAAGGCAAATTCCGTAGCCGTCAGGCGCCTCGGTTGCCCCCCCACCTCTACCCGCTTTCTCTGCAAGTCAACCCGGAGATAACCATCGTCGTAAGCACTCTCGCCACGATGCTCGGAATCCGCTCGCCGGAGGATGGCTTTCGTTCGCGCGAGCAGAACGTCACGTTTTACCGGCTTGGCGACGTAATCATCGGCCCCCAGATTGAGCCCACGAACGACGCACCCCTCGTCTTCCAAAACGGTGAGGAACACAATGGGCGTGTCTGCCAACTCGCGGATTCGCTGGCAAACCTCCCAACCGCTGAGATGGGGCATCATGACATCCAGGATGACGAGATCCGGACGCACCTGCCAGAAGGCGCGCAATCCCTCCTCGCTGCCGTTCGCGAGAAAAACATCAGCGCCCTCTTGTTCAAGCATAATCTGGAGCAACCCCAGAATCTCGGGGTCGTCGTCAATGATGAGAATGCGCTTGTGTTCCATACCGTTACCCGGGTCAACGACGAAAGGCGCTAGTATTCCAGTACTATTCCCATTATACCACAATCCGAAGTTGCGTTGGCATTTTTCACCGAAATTTGGCGAACGGAAAACCAAAACGAAGAAATTTCCGCCGGGAGTTTTTATTCTTACGGCAAGGGAGATCCGGCACCCTCCCGCGGCTAGCCGAAACGGTAACCCATCCCGTACTCGCTGCGAATGTAGCGAGGCTCACCCGGGTCTGGCTCAATTTTCTTGCGGAGCTGCGAGATGAAGACGTGAACCGTCTGGGGCGTGACCTGCTCGAGCCCGCCCCAGACATAGGTCTGAATCTGGGCCATGGCGCAGAGACGGCCGTTGTGGCGCACCAATAGTTCGAGCAAGGAAAACTCGGTGGGCGTCAGCTTCACCTGGCAACCGTTCACCTCCACACGTTTTCCCCGGAGGTCAACGCGAAGATAACCGTCGTCGTAAGCGGGCTCACCGTCCAGTTGCGGTTGCTCCCGGTTGAGCAGGGCGCCGGCGCGGGCCAGCAGGGTGTTGGGTTTCACCGGCTTGCTGATATAGTCGTCGCAGCCGGCCGAGAGCGCGCGCATGATGTGCTTTTCTTCGTCAAGAGAGCTGAGCAGGATGATGGGGACATCGGTAAACTCGCGGATGCGCTGGCAGACGCGCCAGCCGCTCAGATCATCCATCATGATATCCAGAATGACGAGATCGGGGCGCACCTGCCACAGGCGACGCAGACCCTCCTCGCCGCCCTGAGCGAGGTTAACCCTGGCCCGGGCCCTTTCGAGGATTATCTTAACAATTTCCAGGATTTCCGGGTCGTCGTCAATGACGAGGATTTGCTTCCCTTCCATGACCTCCTGCCATCTGCACCTCAGGAACAGAGCACAGAGTAGTACCCATTTCCTATGCTAGTATACCATAGATGGCCAAAGGTGCCTGCAACCATTAGATCGCGGCATCGCGGCGTTGCGTTTGCCCTGAGCACCTGATTGGCTGGACCATTCCCGCATCTGCTTGTTCAGTAAATCGTATGTTCCCGTCCATCATGGTTGCCGGCCGGCTTCGTCGAAAAGCAACGAGTGGTCAGAACGCCCCGCAACCCTGTGGTTTTTGGACCGGCCGGGTGGGTAGCGGAGTTGGTGCTTTGAGAATTGGTGGACGCCGAGAGAAGACATTTGCAGATGGTGGGCACTCTGGTACCCTTACGGTAAGGGTCCACCAGTCCCTGGGAGCAGTTGCACGCCACAGCGTGCCCGCAACGAACAATGCGCTGGGAGCAAGGCCCTGATAGCCTTTAAGGAGGATGAACTATGACGCGCGTAAGGAGTAGGGTGCAATTCTTGTATTTGGTCTTGGCGGGTGTCTTGTTGGCGGTGGTTTTTTCGCCGGCGCTGGCGCAAACGCCGGCAACCCTGGTAGTTGACGCCAGCAACGGCACGATTAACACGGGTGACCCCTGTGCCACCCCCCGCGACGGCGCGACCTATGCCCATCCGCAGGCCGCGGTGAACTGCGCCATGGCGGGAGACACGATTGAAGTTCAGCCGGGCACTTACCAGTCGAACCGGTTCACCCAGACGCCACCCCACTGGACCGAGAACGATCAATACGCGCCACCGTTGATCGTGTGGAAGGATAACCTGACGATAACGGCGTCAGATGGCAGTGGCACGGCCGGGGACGGGTTAGGCGACGTCGTCATCGAACTCACTCACGATCTCTGGAGCACTCCGGTGGCGGTGCAGGCGACAACAGGGGGCACGTGGGATGGCAGTCGTTACGTTAGCGCAGGCGTGTACCCGGGTGGAGGCATCGCGCCCCACGCGGTCGACTTGATTGCCAGCAGTGTGGTTCTGGAAGGCTTTACCATCAACAACGGCGTGCCCGGGGCTACAGCGAACCAGGCGGTCTTCGTCGGCGGATTGCATCCCGGCGATGTCGAGTTTGCCGGTGCCGCTTCCAACAATACGGTGCGCAACAATTTCGTCCTGGATAGCGGTTTTGACAATGGCGTCTGGGTGTGGCAGGCCGACGAGACGCTAATTGAGGGGAATGTGGTGCCCAATCCGCTGGAGATCGGGATCCGCGTTTATGATGGCAGTGAACTATACGATACGCTGGTGAATGCCAGCGACGAAACCATTTTCCGCGATAATAGGACGAAGTACATTCAGGCTTACAGCGACTTCAACAATATAGATAACGTGCACGTGGGCACAATTTTCCAAGGAAACGACGTCCAGACGATCGCCATTCGTGGCGGCACCTGGGATGGCATACAGATCGAGGGCAACATAGTACATGACGAAATCCAATTCGGCGGAGGCAGTTTTGAGGACGTGCTGGTCAGAGGCAATTATGTATCGCCGGCCTGGCCAAATCCGGGTGTGTACATTAACAATGCGACAGGTGTCGTTTTCGAGAATAACCATCTCTCCGACGGCAATGTCCACGGGCTGAAGGTGGAAAACAGCAGCGGACCGGTCGAGATCCGGAACAATACTTTCAGCAACGTGCCCGGCGTGAAAATTCATCTCAATAACGTCGCCGGAGCCGTGGTCTCGGCTAATATAATGGAGAATTCTCCAGGCATTGGGGTGCAACTGGACGGCAGCAGCAGTGCCCATATCGCCGAAAATGATTTCGGCGTCGAGGACTTTGGTGTATTTGTCGCAGGAAATAGCGGTGACCCCACATATATTGTTCACAACCGCTTTGACACGCCCCTGGGCGTGGCGGTGCTGGGGAGTGCGGATGCCGCTCTTGTGCACGTCAACTTTAACGATTTCAGCGTACTTGAAGCGTTGGACGACCCGGCCAATACCGATGCCATCTTCAATAGTGGCGCCAATGAGAAGCTCGACGCCGAATGCAATTGGTTCGGCACGAAGCGCGGGAACAAGGTAAAGGGCCATGTGACGGGGCCGGTTGATTACACGCCGTGGCTCAATACTTCTCTGGAGGAGGGTGGTGTCTGCAAGGGTTCCGTTTACGGCAACTAGCCCCATTGGCCCGCTGTAAAGCGGAACGCCAACAACCTGCTTGGCCCGCATAATTGTCTGGTCTGACAACGGCAATGGTGGCCTGAGCACCTGATTTGCTGTACCATTCCCGCATGTGTTTGTTCAGTAAATCGCATCTTCCCCGTCCCGCATGGTCTCCGGCCAGACCGGCGCGGCGGTACGGGCCTCTCAGCGAACACGGGTATTAGCAAAGGAATGGTGGACTCACTCCTCCACGGCTCCCGGGCCGTTTCCGCTGCGGTGGAAGCGCTGGCGCGGAATCTGGTCACAGAACTCCCCGATCCTAAATCTGTGCTCGCAGGCATGGTTTTAACCAACCCCAGGAGCGGCCGGTCCCTCCCTGTGGATCTGCTTGTTGTCACGCGGGCGGGCATTTTTGCGGGCCAGGATGGGCAACAGGCTGGCGACATGCCTTCTCCCGGGACGGTTGCCGATGCCCTGGCCGGCTTCGTCGAAACGCAGCGCGTGGTCAGGACTCCCCTGCACCTCTATGGTTTCTGGATCGGCCGGGTGGGTAGCGGACACCAGCCCGAAGAGACGATCCCGGTCCTCGCCGACGCCGCCGCCGTGCGCCGTTATCTGGAGGCAGCCGCCACGGCCGGATCATCGCTGCCGCCGGATACCGTCAACCTGCTGGCCGGGCGCCTCCGTTCCCTGGACAAGGGCCGGCGCCGGAAACGCCGTTCGCCGGTGAGTTACATGCGCTCGGCGCTGCGCGATCTCGTGGAAGTTCCGACCCGCATTGATGCCGCGCTCCAGGAGCAGATCCGCCAGCCTTTTCTCTTCCGGCACCAAGGGTCGATCTTGCCGGCCGACGTGCACAAGCATCTGGAAAAGGCGATGTTCTCCCGCCGGCATCTCATCGAAGGGGCAGATTACAGCAAAATCGTACCCAATGAGTTTGTGGTTGAACTGAATCCCGACAATCTCCGCCGAAACTTTGAGCCGATTGCCGACAGCGTCATAGCCGATTGGCGCGAACGGCTGCTGCAAACCCTTAACACCAGCAATGAACGGTGGGGACGGCGCCAATACCAGTTTGGGGGGCCGGTCGCCCTGCGCCTCGCCCGGGCACCGGAGTTGGATGCCGGCGAGGTCCGAATCCGCTGTCGCGTGAACCCGGAACCGGCCAGCGCCAAGACGGCAGATAGGGCCTGCCTGGGCCTGGCCGACGGCAGTCGTGTCTGGCTGCTGGAGCGGACGCCGGTGACTATGGGCCGGGGGGCCGAAAACAATATTCATCTGGACATGCCGGCCGTGCAACAGGCCCGTCTGGTCAGTGGCCGGCACGCCTACGTCACCCTGGAAGATGGGCACTATCTCCTGCATGATGGCTCGCCCTCCGGCAAGGCATCGACGAACGGCACGTTTCTCAACGGCCGGGAGGTAGGCCGGCAGGGAAAGCGTCTCCGTGACGGAGATATGATCACGCTGGCTGCCCTGGAGCCCACCGACCCCGGCGCGGATACACCGGGAACGGTCACCCTCTTCTTTCACGATGATTGTCCGCTCGAACCGGCATGAACGACGCAATCGGTACGCTCCTGTTATCCGGCCTGAACCTCGTCTTTATCGGCCTGATATATCTCTTTCTGTTCCTTGTTTTCTTTACCGTGCAGCGAGAAGTCCGGCAGCATTTACGGCAGCAGGAGGAAGGACCAGGCGCTGAGCCGGGCCGGCTAGAAGTCATCCACAGCGGGCCGCAATCACGGATGGAACCGGGCCGCCGCTTTCGCCTGCGTAGCCGCACCAATCTTGGTTCAAAGCCGGGAAACGATATCATCCTCGACGATGACTTTGTGTCCGGCGACCATGTGCAGTTGACGTGGGACGGTCACCGCTGGTGGGTGGAAGATCTGGGCAGCACCAATGGCACCATGCTTGACGGCCGGTCGCTACCGCCTCACGTAAGGCAAAGCGCCGATCCGCACGCCACCCTTGAAATTGGCGATACCGCCTTTAGATTGTTGTCCTGATCGCAGATGTCCCGTACCCAGCGCTTTTCTTCACGCCCGGCCGAAGCTTTCCTACTGCTTATCGTCGCGTTTATCGCCTTTCTCGGGTTTACGCTGGTCGAGATGGCAACCCTGCCGGACGAGGTGGGGGCGGCGATCGCCGCTTTGTTCAGGGCCTGGCAGCCGCCCTTGGTGTTGTCCCTGGCCCTGTTTTCCGTCCACCTGGCGCTGCGGGCGCGACGCGTGCAGGGCGAGCAACTGATTCTGCCGCTGACCGGGCTGTTGATCGCCGCCGGCCTGACGATGCAATGGCGATTGCTCCCTCCGGGGATGGTGTGGCAGCAGGTGATACGGGGCTTGCTGCCGGGTACCGTTAGCCTGATCGTCGTCATTTCCGCCCCACGCCTGGTCGAACGGATCCGCCGCAACTGGCCGGTAAGTGTAAGCCTGCTTGGCCTGATCCTGTTACTGGCCACCGCCCTCTTCGGAGTCGTAGACCAGGCCGGCGCGCGCCTCGCTTTAAAAGTGGGGCCGTTACCCGCTATCCAGACGTCGGAATTGATCAAGCTGGCGCTGATTATCTTCCTGGCCTGGTACCTGGAGAGCGAAGGGGAGGCTGCGGCCGGGCGCGCGCTCACCATCGGCTGGTTGCGCCTGCCCCCTCTCCGCTATTTCATCCCCGGGTTGCTCTTCGTGGCCCTGGCCACACTGGCTCTGGTCCGGATGTCTGACTTCGGGGCCGTCCTCATCCTGGGCTTCCTCTTTCTGGCGATGCTGTACGCCGCGTTCGAGCACCGGATCTTCTTTGCCGTCCTGGGTATTGGCCTCCTCCTGATCGCGCTCACGGGTACCCTGCTGGTTGCCGTGGACGGCGTGCCGGCCGTTATTCAGCATCGTTTCCTCGCCTTCCTCGATCCCTGGAGCGAGGCTCCCCTGGTGGTGAACGGCACTCCCACCGGGATCACCGTCGCCGAAGGGCCCGGCTACCAGTTGCAGCAGGCGATCTATGCCATCCGCGACGGGGGTCTGCTGGGCACCGGCCTGGGAAGGGGCACGCCCCAATTTGTGCCCCTGGCCCATTCCGATTTCATCCTGGCGGCCATCGCCGAAGAAGTGGGGGCCGCCGGGACCTTCGGGATCCTGGCCGCCTTCATCGTGCTTTTACTCCGGATCTTCCGGCTTGCCATTCTTCTACCCGCACCCCAGGTCTTTGAGCGCCTGCTCCTGGTCGGCATTGGCGTCCACCTGCTCGCCCAGATCTTCGTAATGGGTGGAGGAACGGTGAACCTGCTGCCTGCCACCGGCGTTACCATCCCGTTTCTCAGCCAGGGGGGAATGGCGCTGCTGGTTAACCTGGCGGAGATCGGGCTGGTGATGGCCCTGGCCCAACGGGTTGAGCCCCAGAGTATATGAACCGCGCCCGGCGTATCTGGCATATTGGCCTTTTCGCCATCGCGCTGGCTCTGCTCCTTTCCGGTCGCCTGATTTACTGGCAACTGTTCTGGGAGGAAGGAAGAGCGACGGCCGTGGTCACCGCTCCCGGCGAAGACGACACGCCGGTTCCGGAGCCGGGCAGTGCGCTGCCGCCGCCCAAAGCCACCCAGGAACCGACGGTTGCCATCGCTTCACCAGGGACGAGGACGCCTACCCCATCGCCGCAGCCAACGGCAACGGCCACACCGTCGCCAACTCCCACCGTCGATCCGGCGACGATTGTACGCGGCACCATTTACGATCGCCACGGCCGGGCGCTGGCCTATGACCTGCAACGGGAGGGCAACATCCCCCTGCGCTTCTACCGCGAACCTTCCCTGGCCCACGTGGTGGGCTACCTATCCGGCATCCGGAAGGGTGTCAGTGGCATCGAGGCGGCTTTCGACGAGACGCTGCTGGGAACGGACGGTGACGCTGTACCGGACCGGGGAAACGACCTTTACCTGACCATCGACAGCCGGATCCAGCGCGCGGCCGCCGAAGCCCTGGCAGGCACCGCCGGGGCGATCGTCGTTCTCAATCCGCAGAGCGGAGCCGTGCTGGCGATGGCTTCCGCCCCCGCTTTTGACCCGAACCAGATCCTTGACCCGGCATACCTGGCATCGCTGCAAAATTGCGAGGGGAACGTCGATTGCCGGCAGCCGCTGCTGAATCGGGCAACCCAGGGACTATACACGCCCGGCTCCACCTGGAAGACGGTTACTTTGATGGCCGGCCTCGACACGGGCCAGGTAAGCGCCGGCACCGTCTTTGATTTTGGCGAACCGCGGCGAGACGAAAACGGCCAGATCTATTATGTCTACACCGTCGATGGCTTCTCAATTCGCGATCCGAATCACACAGAGAGCCGGCTGACCCTGCCCCGATCTTATGCCGTGTCGGCCAATGCCGCTTTTGCCCGGATCGGCGACGAAATGCCGCCGGAGGTAATGCTGGCCTACGCGGCGCGGCTGGGGTTCGGGCAAGACTCAGCGCCGCCCATCGAGATTGAGGCCGGCGCTGCGCGGCTGGCACGCGAGCCCCAGGACCTCCTCACCGACAACCCGTTACGAGCATCCACGGCGATCGGACAGGGCGAACTGCTGGCCTCACCGCTGACTATCGCCCTGATGACGGCTGCCGCGGTCAACGAAGGCGATGTCCCGGATCCTTATCTGGTGGAAACGATGCAGACGCCCGCAGGCTCCACCATCGAGATCGAGGGGGGCGGCGTGTGGATCGAGGATGCGATCCGGCCGGAGACGGCGGCCCTCGTGCGCGAGATGATGATCGAAGCAGTGCGCAGCGGCAGTGGTTTTCGGGCGCAGGTGCCAGGACTAACTGTAGGTGGTAAAACAGGTACGGCACAGGTCGGCGGTGACAACCTGCCCCACGCCTGGTTCACCGGTTTTGTGGAGGACGGAGGTGGCCAGACGCTGGTCATAACTGTCCTGATCGAAAATGGGGGCAGTGGTTCCCGGGTGGCCGCCCCCCTCTTCAGCCGGGTTGCGGATGTTGCCAGCAATCACGCCGGCGAACCAGTGGAGGAAATCGTTCCTGAGCCGGCTGCGGTGCCGGCCAATGACGAGTAGAGATTCGACGGTTTCGACCGCCATCTCCTCGCTTATTTCTTAACCAGCAAAGGATATTGGTTCATGCGACATGACGATAGCCTGCTCAGCCGCCAGTTAGACGAGTATGTTCTCGTGCGACAGTTGGGACAGGGGGGGATGGCCCGCATTTACCTGGGTCTGGACAGGCGCCTTCAGCGCTACGCGGCCATCAAAGTCATCGATAAACCGTTACGCGCCGAGCAGGAATACGTCCAGCGCTTTGAACAAGAAGCGCAAACAATTGCCCAGCTAGAGCATCCTCATATCGTACGCCTCTATCGTTACGGCGAGGTCGGCGGGTTAATGTACATGGCCATGCAGTACATCGCCGGCTCGGACCTCGCTGCCGTGCTCCGCTCTTACCGCGAAGACGGAGAGTATATTCCCCTGGAAGAGGCGGCGCGTATCATCCGTGAAATCGGCCAGGCGCTGGATTATGCTCACGCGCGGGGTGTCATTCACCGGGATGTGACCCCGGGCAACATTATGCTTGACGAACAGGGTAGAGCCTATCTGGCAGACTTTGGCCTCGCCTTCTACTCTGAACTGGACGACAGTCTCGACGTTTTCGGCACACCACAGTACATGGCTCCTGAGCAGGTTCTCTCCTCGGCCAACGTCGTGCCCCAGTCAGATCTTTATGCGCTCGGCGTCATCCTCTACCAGATGGTTACGGGGGAACAGCCCTTTGCCGGCGAGGATCCGATGGTCGTCGCCCGGCGGCAACAAACGGAAGCGCCACGCCGGCCGCAGGCTATCCGTCCGGCTGCCGGCGAAGCGGTAGAAGCCGTCATCCTTAAGGCGATGGCCAAGGATCCAGCGGAGCGTTATGCCAGCGGCACCGCCATGGCCGATGCGCTGGATGCTGCCCTGGCAGCACCCTCCGCCCAGGCGCTGCCACCAACGGATCCGAAGCTAACAATCCCCGGGCGGGTGACCATGGTTCGCCGGCCGGATCCACCTCAGCCAAAAGCGGTGGTCAGGCCACCGAGCCAGGTGGATACTCCTGACGGACCGGCTAGCACCCCCCGTCGCCGGCGGCGAGCGCTCTTTGTCGCCGGGACCGGGCTGGTGCTGCTCCTGCTCTGCGGGGGACTGGCAGCCGCGCTCGCTAACCTGATTGGCAGAGATGGCGAAGGGTCCCCGGTGGCCGGCCTTGCGGCGACACCCACGCTGGCACTGACATCCACGTCCACAACCCCGGCTAGCGGCTCGACAGCTTCACCCACGCCAACACCCTCTGCCACAAATACGGCGACCCCTACCGTACAACCGGCGACCGCCCGCTTCTCCCTCGAACTGATCAGCAGCGAAGATAGCCTCTTCATCATCAACCGCTCAGAGGAAACATTACCGCTGCCCAAGCTGGGCCTCGAGGGAGAGAGAGGCGGTGTAGACGGCGAAGAGTGGGAAGTTTCCTCCCTGCATCCCCTGGCCTGCGTCACGGTCTGGAAAGAAGAGGGCCAGCCTTCAGACCCAGATATCACCTGCGTCGAGGTGGGTTGGGCGCTCACGCGTTCCAGTAATGAACGCTTCTGGAAAGAGCGTTTCAGCGTAATTTATGATGGCAAGGTAGTAGGTCAGTGCCGGGGAGGCAAGTCCACCTGCGAAATCACGATCCGCGAATGATCATGGGCACGACAGTGCCGGTCGCCTTCCTCTGAACATTCCAATCTGGCAGATGGGTCCGGTCAGGCTCGCGGCCGGTACTGCAACGCTTCCGCCAGATGCGCCGGCTGGATCGCTTCTTCTTCTCCCAGGTCGGCAATGGTCCGGGCCAGCTTCTGGATGCGGTGGAAGGCACGGGCGCTGAGACTCATCTGGCGCATGGCGCTCTTCATCAACTGGGTACCGGTGTCATCCAGGTTACAGATCGCCTTCACCTCGCTGGGCCCCATGTCGGCGTTGCAGAAGAGGGAAGTATCCTTGAAGCGCTCCGCCTGGATAACGCGCGCCTGCTCGACCCTGGCGCGCACGGCCTCGGAGGACTCGCCGCGGTGGCGGGCGGTCAGCTTCTCAAAGGGCACGCGCGGCACCTCGATGTGAATGTCGATGCGGTCCATCAGGGGGCCACTGATCCGCTTCTGGTAGCGGGTAATCATGCTGTTGGAACAGGTGCAGGTGTGGGTCTCGTCGCCGTAGTAGCCGCAGGGACAGGGGTTCTGGGCGGCAATGAGCATGAAGTTAGCGGGGTAGGTGACGGTGCCGCTGGCCCGGCTAATGGAGACCTCCCGGGGCAGCCCCTCCAGAGGCTGGCGCAGGACCTCGATGAGGTTGGCGCCGAATTCGGGCAGCTCGTCGAGGAAGAGAACGCCGCGGTGGGCGAGGGAGATTTCACCCGGTCGGGGCCAGGCGCCACCCCCAACCAGCCCGGCATAGCTGATGGTGTGGTGGGGCGCGCGAAAGGGGCGCTGGTGGATGAGAGGGGTGTCTGACGGGAGGAGACCGGCCACGCTATAAATTTTGGTTACCTCCAGGGACTCGTCGACACTCATCCGGGGCAGAATACCGGGTAGAGACTTGGCGATGAGCGTTTTGCCCGATCCGGGCGGGCCGGACATCAGGACGTTGTGGCCACCGGCCGCTGCAATCTCCATCGCCCGCTTCACGTGCTCCTGGCCCATAATGTCCGCGAAGTCGGCGGCGTAGACTGCCCCGTCCTGGCTAAACGTCTCGTCATCATGGATCATGACCGGGATATCGGAGAGTCCGGTGAGGTGGCCGACCAGTTGCGCCAGATCGCGCACGGGCACCACTGCGACGTCCGGCAGGAGTGCCGCCTCCGGTGCATCCGCTTCCGGCACGAACACTCGCTCGAACCCTTCCTCCCGTGCCCGCGCGGCCAGCGGCAGGATCCCCTTGGTATGGCGCGTGGTGCCGTCCAGAGAGAGTTCGCCAATAAACAGGCTGTTCTCCACCCTGTCTGGCCACACCTGCTGGGAAGCCGCCAGAATGCCCACGGCAATGGGTAAATCGTAGGCCGGGCCCTCTTTGCGCAAATCGGCCGGGGCCAGGTTAACCGTAATGCGCCTGTTGCCGGGAAATTTGAGGCCGCTGTTGCGGATGGCGGAGTAGACCCGGTCCCGGCTCTCCCGCACGGCGGCATCCGGCAGCCCGACCATGGCAAAAGCCGGATACCCCTTGACCACGTCTACTTCTACTTCCACCAGTTCGGCATCCAGCCCAACGATGGCACAACTGATTACCTTGGCCAGCATAGCAGGCTCCTACGAGCGGGTCCGGCCGGGCTGTTGGAGCAGGAGCGTTCTCTGCCAAAAAGCACGCTACTGGCTCGCTCACGCCACCCCCTCCGGGGCCCCATAGCACGCGCGAAAAACGACTGCCTTCATTATAGCAGCAAGCGCCGTGGATTTGAAGTAAAAGATAGGGTCGTTCCCCCACAAAGGGTAGGGTGTTTCCCTATTCGAATGGGCGACGATTTGCAGTATAAAGAATATATGCTAACTGCAATGATCAACAATAGTAACAAGATTAAGACGTTCCCGACTGCAGGCCATCAGCAGCCGGACGTCCACAAACCGATGACTATTCGCATCCTGATTGCCGACGACCACGCTCTGGTTCGCCAGACATTGTGCATGCTGCTGGAGCGGGCGGAAGGGTTGGAGGTTGTGGCCGAAGCCGAGAATGGCCAGCGCGCCCTGGAGCTGGCCAGGGAGTTGCGACCAGACGTCGCCCTGATTGATATCTCCATGCCGCGGATGACGGGACTGGAAGCGACCGCTCACATCAGCCAGTTACCCCAGAATACGCGCGTGATTGTTCTCTCGGTTCACAACAATCTGCTCCAGACAGCGCTGGACAATGGTGCTTCTGGCTACGTGCTGAAGCAAGATTCGACCAGCGACCTGGTAGAGGCCATTGAGCAGGTCTATCAGGGAGAGCGTTTTGTCTCGCCCCGGCTGGTCCGGTCGACCGTGTGATTCGCCGCGACGCCAGTCGTGCAGACGAATCTGGTAGCGCTCGTCCGGCCGGTGCCCTGCGCAAGGTTCGATGATGATGGGCAGCCGCTTGTGGTCGTCTTTGAGCAGTATCGGCTCCGGCCCTAAGGCTTGGCCTCCTCTGCCTCCTCATTGCCAACCGGCAACTGTAAGGTGAAGGTACTTCCTTCAAGTTGTTCACTTTCAACCCAGACCCAGCCACCATGTGCCTCGGCTATAGAACGCACCAGGGTCAGACCCAGGCCCGCCCCACCCTTAGAGTCGTTTCCACGGACCCGGTAAAATTTGTCAAAGATATGCGGGATATCTTTCGCGGGAATGCCCGGACCGGAATCGTGAACCCGTACCACAATGTTATGATCATGGACATCTAATGCGACCTGGACCTCTTCTCCGGCCGGGGAGTACTTGATGGCATTGTCCACCAGATTGCTGATAGCCTGGTGGAGCTGGGTCGGATCGCCATAGACCGACTCCGGCTGATCTTCCACTTCCAGCGTCAGGTCCACCGCGCGAGTCATTGCCTGTCCCTGCAAATCGGTCAACACATTGCGCACGATCTGCACCAGATCACACGATTCGCGCACCTGTTCCAGGCGCGAGTCTACCCGCGCGAGATCTAACAAGGCGGTGACGAGATTGGTCATCCGTTGGGCGGCATCGGTTATCCGCCCCACAAATTCGGTCTGCTGCTCACTGAGGGGCCCAACCTGGCCCACGGCCGAGGCAAAACCGATAATGGAGTTCAGTGGTGCACGCAAATCGTGAGAGACCGTCGCCACGAAGTTTGACTTTGCGGTATCCATCTCCTTGAGATAGGTAATATCCTGCAACACCAGGATCCGGCCATACCCGGGGATAGGGGCCAGGGTACAGAGCCAAAACATGCCCGTATCTAGCTCTACTTCCCGACGCTGGATCCCGACTTCGTCGCCCAGATTGGTGACCAGCATAAGGCCGAGAACGTCTGGCAGGACCACCGCTGCACTTTCACCAATTGCCTCCGGCGTAACATCCAGGACCTGCCGTGCCCGCTGGTTAAGCAAGAGCAGGCACCCATCCTTATCGGTAATGATCACCGGGTTTCCATTGTGCTCCAGGGTGGCCGCCAGCAGTTGCTGGCGCGAAGCCGCATCGTCAAACAGTTGCGCATTCGAAACGCCAATGGCCACGGCCGTGGCAATGGATGATGCACGCTCTACATCTTCCGCGGCAAAGGGGCCATCTTCCTTATTAAGAAGCTGGAGAGCGCCAATGACCTCGTCATGGAAGAGAAGGGGAACACAGAGAATCGATTCGGTCTTAAAGCCGGTTTCATCGTCTACCTGGGCAAAGTGGAGGGGTTCGGAAGCAACGTCATTGCTATACAATGGCTGCTGCGTTTCCACCACATGGCCGACAATACCCTGCCCCACTGCCAGCTCAAACTTGGAGAGAACACCAGGATCGGTACCGACGTTGGCCAGCACGCGCAACCGTTGGCGGGCTTCATCCAACAGCCAGATGGACGAGGCGGCGATATTCCAACTGGCGTGGACTTCCCGAATCGTCAACTGGGCCACCTCCTCCAGATCCAGAGAAGAAGTGATGGTGCGGGTGATGCCCAGCAAGGTCTTCAACTCTTCCATTTTCTCGGCCAGAGCGGCTTCGGCCGTTTCGTAGTTACCGGCGTTCTCCAGGGCAATCGCCACGTAGTCACTCAATGCAGTCAGCAACAATTCGTCGCGTTCGCTGAAAGCGCGCGGGGCATCATGATTGCTGGCGCAAAGGAGGCCCAGGACACTACCGTGCATGGTAAGTGGGAGGCAAAGCAACGCGCGCGCCGCCAGATCGACCGCTACCTTACCATTCCGGCGGGAGAAGGAAGCCTGACGTAGGGACCTGCCGTTCTCAAAAAGGTCCCCGATCGCCGTATTGTGTACCGGTACCGGTGACATTTCAAGACCGGTATCATATGTTTCCTGCACGTGAGGGTGTAAGGTAGACCGCTCGTGATCGGGTAGCCAGATCGTTGCCCGTTCAGCACCAGTCAAATCAAGAATACCCTGGAGCGCCTGATCCAAAACCTGCTCTACACTGAGCTGAGCAGTCACCGATTTGCCAATGAGAAACAGGGAGCGCATCTCCTTGACCTGGCGCCGCATCTCCGCTTCCGCCCGGTGCAGTTTTTCGACCAGTCTGTCCCGATCATGGCGCAGGCGCGTCTCTAGCAGCGCCCGTTCGATCGTGTCGCTCACCTCCTCAATCGTAAACGGTTTGACGAGGTAATCTTTAATACCGAGGCGAAAGGCCTCGATGGCGCTTTTTTCCGAGCCATAACCGGTCATCAGGATCACGGCCGTCTCCAGGGATTCCTGAGCCAGCGCCTGCAAGACGTCCAGACCCGTCATCTCCGGCAAATTGAGATCGAGCATGACCAGATCAGGACGTTTCTCACGAATGAGCCGCAGACCCTCCCGTCCGTTATAGGCAGCCATCGCCCGGTGGCCCATATTGGGTAAAAGATATTCGGTTAAATGTTTGACGATTTCTCGACTATCGTCAACAACCAGAATTAGCTCGCCGCTCATCGATCCTTTCCGTTTAGTTGCACGTAAATTGTCGCTCCAAAGTCAGGCATTGCTCACATGGGCTGTGTCATAAGAGCACAACCAAACCTGATGCACAGGTAACGGGTGCAGGGATTATAGCATATCTTGACAGAGGACACCCCCCTACTATAATTCGAAGGTACGCGAAGCGCGAAAAACGTGATGATCTTAGTGGGAGTCAGGTGAAAATGGTCCGTACAATTCATGCCCCGACAGGTACAGATCTTCATTGCAAAGGCTGGTTACAGGAAGCAGCTTACCGTATGCTCCAGAACAACCTTGACCCGGAAGTGGCTGGAGACCCGGAAAATCTTATCGTTTATGGCGGACGTGGACGGGCGGCCCGCAATTGGGAAGCGCTGGACGCGATCCTGGAAACGTTGCGCGAGCTCGAGGATGATGAAACGTTGCTGGTACAGAGTGGGAAACCGGTGGCGGTCTTTCGTACCCACGCCGATGCACCTCGGGTGTTGATTGCTAATTCCAACATAGTTCCCCACTGGGCAACCCAGGAGAATTTCGACAGGTGGGAAGCCGAAGGTCTGATCATGTATGGGCAGATGACGGCCGGAAGCTGGATCTACATTGGTACCCAGGGCATTCTCCAGGGAACGTATGAGACGTTCGCGGCCGCCGCCCGGGATGCCGGCTGGCCCTCGCTGGCCGGGAAATGGGTGCTGACGGCCGGATTGGGCGAGATGGGTGGGGCCCAGCCACTGGCGATAACCATGAACGAGGGCGTGGGCTTGATCGTAGAGATCGATGAGTGGCGCGCCCAGCGCCGGCTGGCACACAATTACATCGATGAAATCACCGGTGACCTGGACGAAGCCCTGGCACGGGTAGAGCAATTTGTTGCCAGCGGCGAACCACGTTCCATTGGCCTCATTGGGAATGCGGCCACCGTTCTGCCTCAGATTTTGGAACGGGGCTTCATCCCCGACATCGTGACCGATCAAACCTCTGCGCACGACCCGCTGGCTTACTTTCCCTATCATCTATCTTTTGAAGAAGGTAAAGCGCTCCGGGAAGAAGACCCGGAAAAGTTCACCCAATTGGCCATGGAATCAATGGCCCGGCATTGTGCCACTATGGTGGCCTTCCAGGAGCAAGGCGCGATTGTCTTTGACTACGGTAACAACCTGCGCCAGCGCGCCTTTGATGCAGGGGTAGAGAATGCCTTTATCTACCCGGGATTCATTCCGGCCTATATCCGTCCGCTCTTTTGCGAAGGGAAGGGACCCTTCCGTTGGGTGGCCCTTAGCGGTGATCCGGAAGACATTTACGCAACCGACAGGGCAATCCTGGAGCTATTTCCGGACGACGAGCCCCTGCACCGCTGGATAAAAATGGCCCAGGAGCAGGTTCATTTCCAGGGGCTGCCGGCCCGCATCTGCTGGTTAGGCTACGGCGAACGGGCCAAAGCCGGTTTGAAATTCAATGAGATGGTCGCCAATGGCGAGCTGAAGGCGCCAATTGTCATTGGCCGGGATCACCTGGACGCCGGCTCGGTGGCAAGCCCCAACCGGGAGACGGAAAGCATGAAAGACGGCTCTGACGCCATCGCCGACTGGCCGATTCTGAATGCCCTGATCAATGCGGTGGGTGGTGCCACCTGGGTCAGCTTCCATCACGGAGGCGGGGTTGGTATCGGCTACAGCCTTCACGCCGGCCAGGTAATCGTGGCCGACGGCACACCGGCTGCTGCTGCGCGTCTGGAAAGAGTTCTCACAACGGACCCGGGTATAGGCGTTGCCCGCCACGTCGACGCCGGCTACAAACGCGCGATTGACGTCGCCCGCAAGAAAGGGATCAAGATTCCAATGATGGAATAGAAGGCGAGATCGGCTACCGGATGCGTCACCCGCATCAGGCCGGTTCTCGGAGTGAATAAGGGCATGGCCAGTATTTATCGTGTCAACATCCTCGAAGATAAGCTCAAAGAGTTAACGGACGCCGCCCTGGGGGTCCGGGGAGCCGTAATCGTCAGCATCGAAGGATTTGTCGTCGCCGCTCACGTCCCGGCGAACGTTGGATCATATGAGTCCTTTACAGCCACTGACACACCCCAGGTGGCGGCCATCGCTGCCACTCTTTTCGCCCTGGGGGAACAGACGCTTTCGCGCCTGGCCCAGGGGAAGATCGAGCGTCTGTTGGTGGAGGGGAAAGCGGGCGCGATCATCACGTATCCGATCAACGAAGACGCGGTTCTGGCGGCAATGGTGGTTAAAGAGGCGAAGATGGGATTGGCACTTCTGGCTACGGCCCGCACGGCGGGGGAGCTGGCAGATATTCTGGAAGGGGCGCGCTGATTTTACGTAAAGCTGTACTTTACGTAAATAAAATATTATGTTATATTACCAGGGTAGCCGGGGAATTTCACCCCCCGGCAGGTGCGTCGTATCAGTACAGGAGGTGCAGACATGATATCACGCGCGAAAATGCGGCGGCATGCGCCGACAGTTGTGTTGTTCTTGCTCATTCTTTCCCTTTTGCTAGTCGCCTGCGAGCGTCCGTTAGGTGATGGGGGCGAGGCGGATGTAGAGGCCACGACAGCGCCCACAACAGATCCGGATCAGGGCGGCGGGATTGAAGCGGAAGCGACGCAGCCGGTCGAGACGGCACCGGAATCCGAAACGGAAGAGCCGGTGACAGAAACAGAAGAGCCCGGGGCAGAAACAGAAGGGCCCGTAGCAGAAGAGGAAGGGGAAGAGGAAAGCGCGATTCCTTCTGACGATCCGGAAGAGGCGATTACGCCTGAGGAAACGGCCGAAGAAACGGAAGAAGCGGCTGAAGAAGTGGTCGAAGAGGGTGAGGAAGCAGCCGAAGAAGTGGCTGAAGAGGCCGAAGAAGCGGTCGCAGAGGGCGAAGAAGCAGCCGAAGAAATGGCCGAAGAGGCTGAGGAAGCGGCTGAAGAGACGACCGAAGAGGGCGCCGAAGCTACAGCCGAAGAAACGGCTGAAGAGGCTGCTCAGACCACAGACACGGGCGAGCAGACGCATATCGTCCAGCCTGGCGAAAACCTCTATCGCATCGGCCTGCAATACGGCATCTCCTGGGTTGTTCTGGCCGATTACAACAACCTCCCCAGCGGGCACCGGATCTACGCCGGACAAGAGCTGAAGATCCCCGGGGATCCAGATGCAGGGGCTGGCGGGACTCCCGACGAGACCCCAGAGACCTATGTCGTCCGGCCGGGTGACAACCTTTACCGGATTGGCGCCGCCTTCAACATTGACTGGCGTGAAATTGCCACCGCCAATAACATCATCAATCCGTCCCTGATCTACGTGGGCCAGGTGCTGACACTACCCGGCGGCGTAACCCCTCCGGCAGAGGGCATTACCCACACCGTGCGGGCGGGCGAGACGCTCTTTACGATCTCCCTCCACTACGGAGTGGCCTGGACGTCGATCGCCGAGGCAAACGATATCGACGCGCCTTACATTATCTATCCGGGCGAGCAATTGACTATTCCGACGAATAGTTAAAGAGGTAGATAGTGACCTGGAGCGGGGTCATTCGCGCGTATCGCGAGTACCTTCCTTTTACCGAGAAAGCAGCAATCATCAGCCTGAATGAGGGCAATACACCCCTCATTCAGGCTGAACGTTTGGCCGAAGAGATTGCACCGGGGGCGGGACTACGCCTCTTCTTGAAGTATGAAGGGTTGAACCCAACCGGTTCGTTTAAAGACCGGGGAATGACGGCAGCCGTTACCCAGGCGGTTCACGAAGGGGCCCACACCGTTATCTGTGCCAGTACAGGGAACACGGCTGCCAGCGCCGCCGCCTACGCGGCCAGGGCCGGCATCCGCTGTATCGTACTCGTGCCAGAGGGCAAGATCGCCCTGGGCAAATTGGCTGCCTGCCTGGCGTATGGCGCTGAAGTGCTCGGTGTAGACGGTTCCTTTGACGATGCCCTGGACATCGTACGCGAAATTGTGCAGAGTCACCCGATCGCCCTGGTGAACTCGATTAATCCCTGGCGACTGGAAGGGCAGAAGACGGGCGCTTTCGAGATCTGTGACCAGCTCGGCGGGCGAGCGCCAGACTGGCATTGTCTGCCGGTCGGCAATGCGGGGAACATCACCGCCTACTGGATGGGCTATAAGCAGTATGAACGGGGACGACCGCGCCTGTTAGGGGGACAGGCGGCCGGCGCGGCGCCCATTGTCCGCGGAGAAGCGGTGGCCCACCCGGAGACGGTGGCTACTGCAATTCGCATTGGCAACCCGGCTCGCTGGCGGGAAGCGCTGGCCGCGCTTGACGAGTCGAACGGGTTGATCACAGCCGTGACGGACGAAGAGATCTTGCAGAGCTGGAAATGGCTGGCCAGCCTGGAAGGGATCTTTGTCGAGCCTGCCTCGGCCACCGGCGTCGCGGCCCTCAAGCAGCAGATCGACGAAGGGATCCTGGATCCTGCGGGGCGCACGGCGGTTTGTGTGCTAACCGGGCATGGACTTAAAGATCCAGACACGGCCGTGGCCCAGGCTGCCCCACCCCTCTCGTTGCCGGCGACGACCGCTGCCCTGAAAGAGTATCTTTCCTAGTTTCCCGAGTCCCCGATCTCTTGGGCCAGCTTATCGGCATCGATCCAGCCGGTAAGGCCATCTACTGTCATCACCTCCTGCCAGATCAGGCCTCGCTGGTTGGCGTGGCCAGAGAGCAAGATCAGGGTGGCACCGTCTTCCACAAGGACAAGTTGCTGCCCGCCGGGCGAGCGATAGATCCAGGCGCTGCTCCCATTTGAGTCCACAGTCGTTGTCTCCCCGGAAATCGGCGTAGGTGTCAGGGTGGGTGTGGGGGTCATGGTTGGGCTGGGGGTGGCTGTGGGTGTCGGGCTGGAAGTGGGAGTAGCCGTCGGCGTGCGGGTAGGCGTCGGCGTACTGGTCGTCACCCGAGTAGGTGTGCCAGTAGCGGTGGCTGACAGGGTGCCTTCAGGTGTGAATGTGGGAATGTCTGGCGCCAGCGTTGTTTCGGTAAACGTGGCCGTCGGCCGGACGCCAAAAGCACCGGAGGCCGGCGTCATAGAAGTAGCGGCAGCCTGAACGGCAGTAATGGTTACGGTAGTTGTCAACGCGCTCTGCGTAACCGTCCCTGGGATATCGGGCGTGGCCACCGCTGCCGGTGTCGTGGCAACTATCTCGGCGGCGAGCGGTTCGGCCGGGGCCGAGCCCAGAGGTACACCGGCCACAAAGAAGCCAAACAGCAACAGGAGCGCAGCAAAGGCATAGCCGGTAAAGGCGCGCACCCGCAGATCGAGGCGATAGCCGCCCAGACCAAGCTTCTTCATCAGGCGCGGCGATTGCCCGAGCAGCGCCAGGACCAGAGACAGGAGGACAACCAGCGCTGATAGGGCCATGCCCCATAATGTCCACTGTGGAAATCCCATCATGGGCGACATTATAGCGGGTTTGTCGGGAAGGTGTTAATTTGCCCGGGTGTGCTCATGGCGCATTAAGTCGGCAGGAAGGTGTTCTTCCGGCAGAGAACGATGCAGCCAGAGGCCGAGAATGGCTTCAACGCCGCCCTTTTCGCAACCCGGCACCACTGTGCCGCAACCATGGTTAACGGTATAATGACAATGCGCTGCAAACTATCGCTTCACCGGGATCCGGCCGGCTGCGCAGGGTCCCATTTCTGTTCGTTTATCTAATTAAACGTCGTTTACCCACCAAAACGGAGAGATTGTTTTATGGCAAAGCAATATGACGTGATCGTTCTGGGAGCGGGCCCGGCCGGGTACGTGGCTGCCATTCGCGCAGCCCAGCTCGGCTTAAGTACGGCCATCGTCGAGAAAGAGGAACTGGGCGGTGTCTGTCTCAACATCGGGTGTATCCCCTCCAAAGCGTTGCTGAAGAATGCGGAAGTGGCTCACACGCTCAAACACCGGGGGAAGGAGTTTGGCTTTAGCTTTGAAAACCTCACCTTGGAGTATGAAACTGCATTCAAGCGCAGCCGCCAGATTTCCAACCGTCTTGTCAAGGGCGTTGGCTTTCTGATGAAGAAAAACGACATCGACGTCTACGAGGGAACCGGCAGCCTCCGAGGAGAACAGACACTACAGGTAGCCCTCAACGACGGCGGTGAAGAGGAATTAAACTTCGAGAACCTGATCCTGGCCACCGGCGCCCATCCCCGCTCCATCCCGGGCATCGAGATAGACGGCGAGAAGGTGATTACGTACATCGAGGCTATCCTTGCCGAGCGTGTGCCGGACAGCGCGCTGATCATTGGCGCCGGCCCCATTGGCATGGAGTTCGCCTACGTCTGGGCCAACTATGGCGTGGACGTGACCATTGTGGAAATGCTACCGCACTTGCTACCTAACGAGGATCCAGAAGTTAGCCAGGTCGTCGAAAAGGCATACAAGAAACTGGGGATCACGTTCCACACCGACACGACGGTGGAGAAGGTGGAAACGGACGGTGACAAGGTAAAGGCCACGCTCCAGAACGAGGATACCATAGAAGTGGACCAGGTGCTGGTCGCCATCGGCTTCAAGCCAAACGTAGACAACATTGGTCTGGATGCCGACTTTGACCTGGAAAGGAATGATTGGGGCGGTATTGCCGTCGATGAAGGTATGCGGACCAGTGTGCCCCATATCTATGCCATCGGGGACCTGGTAGCACCGGAGGGGCTGATGCTGGCTCATATCGGCTCGGCAATGGGGCTGGTCGCGGCGGAAACGATCGCCAACCACGACACGATAACGCTTGATTATATGATGTTGCCTCGCTGTACCTACTGCGTGCCCCAGGTAGCCAGCTTTGGCTATACGGCGGAAAAGGCCGAGGAACTCGGCTATGAAGTGAACGTGGGTAAATTCCCTTTCCAACCGAATGGCAAGGCGCTCGGTCTGGGGGAGCGGGAAGGTTTCATCAAGATCGTTGCCGACGCCCGCTACGGCGAGATCCTGGGCGCCCACTTAGTGGGACCAGATGTCACCGAGCTGTTGCCCGAGCTGACGCTGGCCCGAATGAACGAGCTAACGGCCGAAGAGATCGCCCGCAACGTGCATGCCCACCCCACCCTGAGCGAAGTGATCATGGAAGCCGCTCACGGCGTCGAAGGCCAACCGATCCACATTTAGCCAGAAGCGTATTCCGCATCTCGGAAAGACCGTCCGGGGTGCGGAATACCAACAAAAAAGGCCGCTGGCGCGGCCTTCGAAGTGGGCGGTACAAGACTCGAACTTGTGACCTCTACGATGTCAACGTAGCGCTCTAACCAACTGAGCTAACCGCCCGATTAGCAGCGATCATAACGGAGCCATATTATACACCGATCCCGGTCAGAGTCAATTGATTCCACCCTTTCATAGAAAAATTTAACATGCCATGGGACCGCTCTCTACCTACCGGCTCGCTGATTCAGTGGCGATTCCTTGCCAGGATAACAGGGCGTGATATGCTCATACCGGAACAGGAAATGGAGGCGAAGATGGGCGAACACATTCTGGTGGTCGGGGCGACATTGTTAGACGTCAAAGGCAAACCGATTGACGGATTGGAACCCGGCACCTCCAATCCAGGCAGGATCCGATCGACCCGCGGGGGAACGGCACGCAACGTGGCCGAGAACCTGGCCCGCCTGGGAGCCGACGTCGTTCTGATTTCGGCGATTGGGGATGATGAAATCGGCCGGCAGTTATTGGAGCAAACGGCGGAGGCAGGGGTGGATGTTGAAGAGGTTTGTGTACAGCCGGGCCACCATACCGGTTCGTACATGGCGATCCTCGAAATAGATGGGACCCTGTCCGTTGCCCTGGACGATGCGCGCGTAGTGGAGTGTATTACGGGCCAACACCTATACCAGCGGCGCCGCCTATTCCGTGACGCCGAAATGATCATGTTTGACGGCAGCCTATCACCGGGCGCCATCGAGACGACCCTCAAGCTGGCGGAGCGTTACGACATCCCCATCGCTGCCGATCCTTCATCCGCACGCCTGGCCTATAAATTGACCCCGATCCTTTCTGCCCTGCGTCTGGTTGTGCCCAACGAAGTGGAGGCTGCCACCCTCTGCGGGCTCGATTTCCTGGGCCATGACGTCGACGCCAGTCTGGACGCCGCCCGCCAACTGGTACGTCTCGGAGTAGATATCGGGGTCGTTACGCTTTCCGATTTTGGCCTGGCCTACGCTACATCCGACGAAAACGGTTACCTACCGCCCCGGTACAGCGAAATGGTGGACAGCACCGGGACCGGCGATTCGGTGACGGCAGCCATACTCTTTGGGATGCTTAACGGATTGCCGGTAACGGAGTGTATGCGATTGGGGGCCGCAGCGGCCGGGCTGACGCTGCAAACCCACCACACCGTCGTTCCCAATCTCAGCCTGGATATGCTCTACGACCACCTGGTGGTTTGATCGAAAGACTTATGAATAACACAATTGGTTTTCTGATCTGTATCGGCTACGTTTTTGCCATCATCGGCGGGGCCGAGTTGTTGCGGCGCGCTTTCGGCTATGGGACCGGCTTCACCCGTAAGGTAATCCACATCGGGGTAGGTATGATGAGTTGGATCTTGCCGTTCCTGTTCGATATTCCCTGGCCATTCGTGGTTGCTGCGCTCTTTTTTGCCATACTCAACCTGCTTGACTGGCGTTTTGGTTTTTTCAGTGCTATGGCCAGCTCGGATCGCAACAATCTGGGCACGGTCTACTTCCCGCTGGCCGCAGCTACCGTTGTCGTCATTTTCTGGGAGCAGCCACCACTGATGGTCGCCGCCCTGATGCCCCTGACCTGGGGAGATGGAATCGCTTCGGTGATCGGGAACAGCTTTGGCAAACACGCCTACACGATATTTGGGCACACACGCACCTTGCAGGGCTCGGCCGGGTTCTTCCTGGCCGGCCTGTTTTTCACCTGGCTCGCCTTGTGGATTGTGCCCGGACCGCCGGCCCTCGGCCCGCTGCTCGCCCTGGGCCCGGCGGTAGCCATTATGGGCAGCACTACGCTGATTGAGGCTGTTTCCATCTGGGGCCTGGATAACCTGACCATTACGGCCGCTGCAATCCTAATCTTGTCAATCTGGCCCTTTTAGCCTGGAATATTATCTGGAGTAATTGTGGAGAGTCTACTTGCCAACCACCTGACAGAACTTGAAATCCTGGGAACGGTGCTGGTAGCCCTTCTCCTGGGTGGGTTAATCGGGTTTGAACGGGAGGATGCCCACAAACCGGCCGGGTTGCGCACCCACATGCTGGTGGCTGCCGCTGCTGCCCTGATCGTGGATCTGGGAGATGTGATGATCACCCATTTCCACCAACAGACGTTAGGTAGCCTGGTCCAGGCGGATCCGTTGCGGCTTATTGAGGCTGTAACCACTGGAGTCAGTTTTCTTGGTGCAGGCACGATTCTGCGCAGCCGCCATGGAAAGGGAGTCGAAGGGCTGACCACAGCGGCATCTGTCCTGTTTACGGCTGCCCTGGGTGTGAGTGTCGCCTTGTCCCAATATGTGGTAGCGGTGGGGAGCACGCTATTGGCCCTGATAACGCTGCGCCTCATTCGGCGCTTTGAAGGTTTTTTGGAGCTAAAAAATAAAAAATAGGAGATCATATGAGTGAGATGTTGAACGTGTCCCCGGGTGAACGACCGGAGAATGATGCCGGCTACCTGGAGATGATGACCAAAGTAATCTTCATGGGTGGGCTCAACCGGCAGGTAGTAGAAAGCAAATGGGATGGCTTTCTGGAAGCTTTCGACCAATTCGAGCCGGGTAAGGTCGCCAGTTTTACCGAGGAAGATGTAGAGCGGCTGAGCGAGAATGAGCGCATTATCCGCTATGGCGCCAAGATTCGAGCGGTGGTGGATAATGCCGGCGAGATGGTCGATATTGCTGCCGAACATGGCTCCTTCGGCCAGTGGTTGGGGCGCAATGTAGAAGAGGAAGGCGTTGCCGATACGGCAAAGATGATCGGCAAGCGGTTCGCCTACATGAGCGAGGCTTCGGCCGAACGGTACCTCTATGCCGTTGGCGAAGAGGTGGGCGATGTCCCAGAAGATATCCAGCGGAAATATGGTCCCGCCTGAGCCTGTGAGAGCCTGGCGCGCCACCTGAAAACGGACACTGAATCTGCAAGGTAATGAACCGTCCGACCGCCTCAGATCGCCGGCCGGTTCTCACCATCTTCAAGTTGCAGGGAGAGCCTCATCTATGGTACAAAACGGTCACGCGAGTAAGATAAGGCGCAACCTATGATGAAGCCAACTTACCCGGAGCGTGTTGCCCTGGCCCATCTGCCGACACCGTTGGAAAAGATGGAGCGTCTGGGCAAGCATCTGGGCGGACCAGAACTATATATCAAACGCGATGATCAGACCGGACTGGCAACCGGCGGGAATAAGACGCGCAAGCTGGAATTCCTGGTTGCCGATGCGCTGGCCCAGGGGTGCGATCACCTGATCACCACCGGTGCACCGCAGAGCAACCATTGCCGGCAGACGGCTGCCGCTGCCGCGCACTTTGGTCTGGGCAGCAGCCTGGTACTCCGAGGAGAAGAACCAGAGCAGGTCACGGGTAACCTGCTGCTAGACCATCTTCTGGGCGCCCATATCTACTGGGCTGAGAAGGAAGAGTGCAACACGTTGATTAATGGTTTGGCCGGCGAACTACGGGCGATGGGACGAAAACCGTACCAGGTACCTTATGGCGGCTCCAATGTGATGGGAGCTACTGGCTATGTGCGGGCCATGAAGGAACTGAGCGAGCAGCTAGAAAGGGAGCGCCGCAATATTGATTTCGTCGTATTTGCCAGTAGTAGCGGGGGCACGCAGGCCGGTCTCGTGCTGGGGGCGACGGTTTATGATTTCCAGGGCCAGCTGCTGGGCATCAGCGTGGACCAGCCGGCTGATGCCCTGAAGACCCAGGTTTCAGCACTGGCGACAGCCACCGCCACCCACCTGGGATTAGGCACGCTCTCCGTGGCCGACCGGGTGGAGGTCAACGACGATTATCTGGGGGATGGGTATGCCCAGGTTGGGGAGACTGAGCGGGAAGCAATCCAGCTGGTCGCCCAACTGGAAGGAATCTTGCTGGATCCGGTTTATACCGGCCGGGCAATGGGGGGCCTCATCGACCTGATCCGCTGGGGCGCTTTCACGCGCAATCAGACAATCCTCTTCTGGCATACCGGCGGCACGGCCGCGCTCCCCGCCTTCGCCGACCAATTGCTATAGCGACGTTTTCGCATCTAGGACTGCGCGAATCCTGGCGACGATTTCGTCCTGAGAGAAGGGTCTGCGAATCCAGCCAACAATCCCTTCCTCCAGCAGAGAACGGCCTTCATCCTCAAAGCGTTTGACAATCGTTCAGGGGAGTACAGTCACCGTGGCTAACGAATAGAAATCGCGCGGCCTGTCTGTACCCGAGAGGGAGAGGCGGGCAACCGGATCTGCCAGTTCGTAGAGGCCCAGGTTGAGCGAATAGGTGCCCGGAGGGACGGAAGAGGGGATCAGGATTCCATGGTTATCGATGATCGGTTCGCCTGGCGTCCAGGTCGTGGTCGGCGCCATTCCGCCACCCGGTTCAGCATCCCGCTGCGCCAGTGGCTCTCCCTGTTCATTCACCAGATGTAAAAACACTTTGTACCGTTGCGCCACCGGCCGGATCGCCTCCCAGAAGAGGGTCACCTGCACAATCTCGCCGGGCCGGACCTGCTCACCCTGAATAGCATACCCGGTGAGGGCAATCCGGTCGCCGAAGTGCAGGGTGATGTCGGTCTCGGGCTCAGTAGCTGGTTCCCGGGGCACGGCGTAGGTCACAAAGCGCACGCCGCCGACCCATTCATCGCCGGCTTTATAGGCATGACGGTCCAGCCAGCGCTCCACCGGCCGGTCCGGATCTCGTTCCGTCTCCCCCCAAAACAGGGCGTAGAGACGGTCATGCCGGTCCGCAATCGTCTCTAGCTCAGCTGCGAGTTGCGCCTGATCCGGCTCTCCCCGAGGCAGCGGGTAAACGGGAGCCCCATCCTGATAATAGTAGGTGAAAACTTCCCACTGGTTGGGCGCGCTGAGGATGATTCCGGCATTGGGATGCGCTTCGTGGGAAATTCGTGCTGCCATGGCCCGGTAGTCGTCGCGAGCATAGGCGGGGTCGAAGTAAAGATTGTCAAGGGAACGAGCTGTGCCCCAGAGGACGCCACCACTCCCGGCTGCCAGGAGCAACAGCAAAGGAATCCGCAGGGCCGGAACATGCTGAGCCAGCTGCCAACCTGTCGCCACCCCCCGGCCGATTAGCAGTGCCAGAAAAGGAATAGCCACAATCATAAACTTGAAGTAAGCGGGGCGGGTGGTGCCGGCGACAAGCATAAACAGGATGGGGATGGCCAATAGCGATAGGGTGGAGATTAGAAAAATGCCAGAGATTGAAAAACGGGCATGGGGAACCGGCCGGTTTGTCGTAACGGCTTCAGCCTTCATTTTCCAGGGAATGAACGCCAATGACAGTAACAGGGCAAAAGCCACCAGGGCCCAACGCGCCGGGGCAGGTTCGATAGTGGCGCCCAGGGCCAACCAGCGGGCTCCATCCACGAGGAAAGAAAGGATAGGGAGCGCGTCTCCCTGCCGGCCGCCGGTCTGGCGGAGAAAGATGGGCAGCCAGGGAAGAAAAGCCAGAACGGCCGTCATCATAAGCCCGGCCCAACCCAGGAGCGTACGCTTGAGGTCAACCCGCCGGAAGAGCAACCAGACGAATATGAGGACATTATGGGCGAGGAGTGTGGCAGCAAAAAAGTAATGGGTATATAAACCGGCAACCACCAGCAGGAGATAGGCCAGCCCGTAGGGCCATGCGCGGTACCGGCCCGCCAGCCAGGGACGAAACAAAAACAGGGAGAGCGTGGCCAGGATCGCCAGCAGACCGAGGAGTTCATACATGCGCGCTTCCTGGCTATAGTAGATCAGGGCAGGATTAAGCGCCGTGATCAGAGCAGCCAGCAGCGCCGGCAGTGTCCCCTCCATTAAGAAATGGCGGCCTAAGGCAAAGGTACCCGCCACCAGCAGCACACCGGCAAAGGCCGAGAGGGCGCGCAAACCAAACTCGCTGTCTCCGGCGAGTTGGCGCCAGCCATGGAGTAAGAGATAGTAAAGGGGAGGGTGAATATCGCTGGCGGTCCCCTCCACAATCAGTTCAGGCGAGCGAGCACTTAGGCTGGCGCTATTACCTTCGTCATTCCAGAACGATTGGGCATCCAGCCGGTAAAAGCGCAACCCAGTCGCCAGCCACAAAATGGCGATCAGCGCCAGCCAGGGCTGTAACCGTCTCATTCTTCGGCGGGAGCCAGTGTTGCAAACAGGGTGAGGAGAAGGACCGAACTGCTAAGTAGAAAGAGGTATGGCCGGGCCTGCTGCCAGTAATAGTGCCAGGCCGGCGGTGAAGGTGCCGGGGGTGGATCTGGGGCATAAGCAGCCATCTCTTCCCAGACCGGCAGCGGGGTGAAATCCGGTTCCATCATCCGAAAATAGTACCATGCCTGGTCACGCACCGAATCGTCCGGCCTTTTGAAGAACCAGTAATTGACCACGCCCACCCATGCCCACTCCGCGCGCACCCGCTCGTACGCCTGGACGGCATAGCGGGCCTGCTGTTCTTCGGTCACCCGGCCGTAAATTGGTGGAATCCCTTCGGGGACGGCATTCCACCCCATCTCGCTGATCCAGACGGGCTTGTGGGCATCCCCGTGGTCGACCATCACATCCCGGATGTAGAGGTGGTGGGGATAGTTTATCACCGTTGGTCGCAGACGCCGGTCTGTAGGGCCAGACCACAACCCATACCCCTGGGCGCTCATCACGTCGAAACAGTCGCCGGCCCCGGCGGCATACATCCGCTCGAGAAAAATGAGATCATTCAGGTTGCGGCCGCCAAGGGCCACCGTCGGCGTCAGTGCGCCCGCCAGGATCACAGCTTCTGGATCCACAGATTTAATCCGGTCATAGGCGAGGCAAAGAAGACGGGTGTACGCCTCAGGATCCACATCCTGGAGGCCCCATTCTTCGTTGCCGTTCGGTTCGTTCCAGATCTGGTAATAGTCGAGCTGCTCCCGATATCGGCCGGCTACCGCAGCCACAAAGTCGCCAAAGTCCGCAAAATCGTCAGGCGGGGCCGTCGTGCCAACGGTATCTGTCATTGCCCGGGTCCACGCCGGTGGATTACCCAGACGGGCAATAATCTCGACATGGTGGGCCTCGGCCAGAGCCACAATATTGTCATACTTGGCCCAGGCGTCGATGGGATCCGGCTGGCCATCGTCATCGAGGTCGTTGCGCCGGTCGACAAAATCTTCCTTGCCGTGAATCTCAATATCCTCCCAGGGAAACTCCTGGCGAATGAATCGAAATCCAGCTTCCTGGAGCAGGCGCAGGCTGCGCTCCCTGACTTCAGGTTGCACCTCCTGGCGCAAGAAGGTGTTGGCACCAAAGACACTTTCATCCACAAAGAAGACGTCCGCGTCCGGTGCCAGATCGGGCTGGGGACGAAGCGCCGTATGGAACCAATGGAGCGCACCTCGCACCTGCCCGGTCACGGCCTCTTCCCCGGTCAGGTTGTAGAGAGACAAGGTCGGTGGCCACAGGGCCACCACAAAGAGAAGGAGGGCAACGGCGATGATTAGCTTGCGTACCATGGCGCTGATTATAAAGGGAAAATCGGAAGCGGTCAGCTTTTCCTAGCTCCGGCTTATAAAGAGATTGCCTCACACCCGGCGCTATGATAGACTTCGTGACGCACCTTGTCACTGTTTCGTGCCGAAATTGAGCGTTGATTGAAGTCATTGCAAGAGGATACTTATGTTAACCCCCACTGAGAAGTTCCTTTTCATTCTCCTCACTGCTATCTCTCTGGGCGCTACCATTGTTACCTTCAACGAGATGATCCGGATTATCAACCGGGGTCACGGGCGCCTGGAACGAGACGACGTAATCCGGCGGATCTACGAAGGTGTCGTGGCGCTGATCACTCAGGGCAACATCATCAAGAATCGCAAGCTTACCTCTCTCTTCCATTACGGCGTCGCCTGGGGCTTCATTTTTTACGGGCTGGTCAATGCTGTCGACATCACGGAGGGATTCGTCGAGGGCTTCCACATTCCGGGCGTGGTGGGAGACGGCTACCGCCTGCTGGCGGACGTATTCAGCGTGGCAGTGCTGGTAGGGGTCGGATACCTCATGTTGCGCCGGTTCGCCTCGCCGACCGGCCGGAAGACGCTATCGGCGCGAGAAAACGTGAAGCTGATGGACAAGGCACGGGCAGGGATTCCCAAGGACTCGCTGGTCGTCGGTCTATTTATCTTGCTGCATGTCGGCTTCCGTTTCCTCAGCCAGACCTTCAACATTGCCCTGGAGGGAAGTGACACCTGGCAGCCCTTTGCCAACGCCGTGGCGGGGGTGTGGCCGGCGCTAGGCGTGGGCGCCGAAGGGTTGAATTTCGGCTTTCACGCTTCCTGGTGGCTGGCCCTGGGGCTTATTTTGCTATTTCTGCCCTACTTTCCGTATACGAAGCATGCCCACCTCTTTATGGGGCCACTGAACTTCATGACGCGGCCCGAACGGCCGGCGTTGGGCGCGCTGGACCCGATTGACTTCGAAGATGAAACGATTGAACAGTTCGGGGTGGCACGCCTCACCGATATGCATTTCACCCATATTCTGGACTCCTTCGCCTGCATCATGTGCAATCGTTGCCAGGATGCCTGCCCGGCGTACGTGACGGGAAAAGAGCTGTCACCGGCAGCGGTGGAAATCAACAAGCGCTATTACACGCGCCTGAATATGACGGACCTGGCCAATGGAACGGCCGAAGAACCTCACCTCCTGGAGTACGCCATCAGTGAAAGTGCCCTCTGGGCGTGCACGGCCTGTGGGGCCTGTGTCGAGGTGTGCCCGGTGGGGAACGAGCCGATGTTTGATATCCTCAACATCCGGCGCGACCAGGTCTTGATGCAGGCGGATTTCCCGCATGAATTGCAGGGTGCGTTCCGCGGAATGGAACGGACACAGAACCCGTGGGGCACGACGGAAGACCGGCTGGAGTGGACGAAAGGGCTCGACTTCGAGGTACCTACGGTGGAAGAGAACCCGGATTTCGACGTTCTCTACTGGGTCGGCTGCGCGGGTGCCTTCGACCCCAAAGGACAGGAAATCGCCCAGGCAATTGCCACCGTGCTGCACTCGGCGGGGATAAATTACGCCATCCTGGGCAATATGGAGTCGTGCACGGGCGATTCGGCGCGCCGTGCCGGCAACGAATATCTCTTCTACGAGATGGCACTGGGCAACATTGAGCTATTGAACGAGGCAGGCGTGCCTGAAAAGACGATCGTCACCGGCTGCCCGCACTGTTTCCACACCATCGGCCAGGAGTACCCACCGTTGGGCGGCACCTTCAAGGTACAGCACCACACGCAACTGATTGCCGACCTGGTAGGCCAGGGCAAGCTCCGTCTCAACGGGAACACGCTGGAACAGGTCACCTTCCACGACCCCTGCTATTTGGGCCGCCACAACGGCGTTTACGACGCGCCCCGAGACGCGCTGGTCCAGGCAGGCAGTACACTCCTGGAAATGGACAGGACCAAGAACAATTCCTTCTGCTGCGGGGCTGGTGGTGCCCAATTCTGGAAAGAGGAAGAGCCGGGTATGCAGGCAGTGAGCATGAACCGTTACCAGGAAGCCGAGAAGACGGGAGCGAAGAAGCTGGCCATCGGCTGCCCGTTCTGTGCCCGGATGCTGGAAGATGCCAGCAAGGAAGAAGGGGAATCGATGCAGGTGGTGGACGTAGCCGAGATCGTGGTCAGTGCCATGGAGTAGCTGGCTGGCCGGGCCATCACCACAAGAAGCGTGACAACTACTAATCAGGAGTCATGATGGGATTAAAGAGAACGCCATACCTGTTGCTGCTGCTCTTGTTGCTGGCCGCCTGTGGAAGCCTGAGCGGCCCTTATACAGAACCCTTTGATGACGCCGGTGGGTGGGGAGTCGGATCAGA